>BNJU01005320.1_pt1 | contig 232851 bp, 299 predicted proteins | sample 8539281 | NCBI WGS metagenome assembly BNJU01 (sample SAMD00202456, study PRJDB9452) | human saliva metagenome | isolation source: human saliva | place: Japan
AAAATCTATCATTTAGGTCTAAGTAATTGGCTATGAACAGCCTTGTGAGTTATGATTTTCAGCAGGTAATGATTTAGCGACCTATCTTCTGCAATGGTACACAACGCTTTGCATAACTCGAATAACCTATTGCAAAGGTAATACTATCTACGGAGAAAGACGAAACTTTCTCCGTTTTTTTCTTTTTCTAATAGTTGTCTGTTCAGACAACAGTTTTCATACTTTCGTCTTATTCCTCACGATTATGGCAGCCCTTTCTTGTGAAGGCTACCTTTCATTTTTTCGCTCTGTCCTCTGCGGTGTTCCTCTCCACATTCTACTCTATGTATTCGCATCGGGATCGGTTGTTCGTTGTCAGCGGCAAAGGTAGTTCCGGGCTTTTACGGACAAAAAAGGTCGGGGCGGCAAGCCGTTTAGACGACAATCTCCACACTTCCATTTCATTGCAGGTAGTATTCTCGCCGTAAAACCTTGTTTGTCCTAAGCCCTACCTTTTTACGCCCCTGAAACGAAAACGACCGACCCGACGGAAAGACGCATAAAAAAAATGTCGGAAACACGAGGACAGAGAACATTAAAATGGAAACTCAACTCCCTCACCTCTAAAATCCGCATAAAATCAAAAAAATCAAACAAGATGAAACTGAGATACAAAATATCAATTTGGGTGGCTCTTGCACTCGCAGGCTCTCTCCTTTGTGGCGGAAGCGTCTGGCTTTGGCTGGTAGGGATATGTGTGGGAAAACTCCTCATTCGGCTACTCCTTACCATTGCTTTGGCAATCGCCGCATACATTTTGGCTTATGCCCTCATCATTGGGGCAATACTTTGGTTACTCATTTCTTAAACAGACAGATATATGAAAAGAAGAAGCAAGACAATCGCACAGCAATGCAGATACTACGAAGTGGACAACATCTTCGAGTATATGGTATCGGTTTACCTCAACGGAAACATATCCGCCTTTGGGGAACTATACAAGGAACTCAATCGGAAGGACAGAAAGGAATTTATACTCTATCTCTTTTCAGAAGTTGACCCCATTCATATCCAAGAAATCATTTTAGCAATCATCTAAATATAGGAATTATGGAAACATTCAGTTTTTACCAAGACCGAAAGGTTACTTGCTGGGAACGCACCCGATTTGAAGTAACAGCCGAGAATTACGAGGAAGCCGTTGCTCTTGTCAAGTCGTGGCAAGGTGAGGACGTTCTCTGTTTTGAGGACAACGAGAAAGTCATCATTACGGACGGAGAAACATTATATGACACCTCCGAAAGCCTATCCGTAGAGGGAAACGGAGGGAAACCTACTATCGAGGTCTTTGCGGACAATGGAGAAGACATCATCAATAATACAACCCGATAACACCAAACGAATATGAGAACGGAAATAAGAACATACGAGGTATATAACCTCCACGAACTGACCAAAGAGGCACAAGCAAAGGCACACAGCCATTGGGCGGAACATTTCAACTATGGTTGGGACGAAGAAAACCGAAAAGACATTGCAAGCCTTTGAACAGATATTCAATATCAAGGTGGACAGATGGTCATACGATGATTATTCCTATTGGTATCGTTTCTCTTCTCATTACAGCGAGGAAGAAGATAATTTGAAAGGGGTTAGACTTCTGAAATTCCTTGTCAATAACCATTGGAACGATTTGTATATGCCCAAGACTATTTGGGGACACCATTACAAGACAAAGCGCAAGAGCCGTGTATTCGTCACCAATGATTGTGTTTTGACGGGCTATTATATGGACTATGAGATATTACAGCCTATATACGACTTTCTGAAAGCCCCCGACAACACCACCCTTTACGAACTTATGAACAAGTGCTTAAACGGCTTTTTCAAGGCTTGCAGGGACGATATGGAATATCAACTCAGCGAAGAAGCCTTTGCCGAGAGTTGCGAAGCCAACAACTACGAATTTCTTTCTGACGGAACATTATTCAACTGATAAAAACAACAAAGACAATGAAAGGTACAGAACATTTCAAGGACGTTATCCAAAACTATTTGGAAACAGAGCATCATACGATGAACTCTTTGCGGAGAGTTTCCGCAAGGAGAATAAAAACATAGACGAGTGCATTACCCTACATCTTGACGGAAGTCCAAAGAATGGGGTGTGCAGGTCTGTCCGATGAGGAGGTATATTCCCTTGCCGTTCACTACTACGATGAGGATAACATCGAGGTGGGCAAGTACATCAACTGCCAAGTCGTGGTAAACCATACTATCGAACTCACGGAGGAGGAAAAAGCGGAAGCAAGAAAAAAGGCTATCGAGCGATACCAAGCGGAGGAATACCGCAAACTTACCGCCAAGAAACCCAAATTGGAGAAGCAGGTGGAACAGCAGATAGCACAACCCTCACTATTCGAGTTTTAACCCTTAAACAACAAAAGAAAAATGGAAGCAGCGGATTTGAACGAAGCACGCATCTATGTAGGCACTTATGCCAAGTACAACAACGGCTCATTGCAGGGCGAATGGGTGGAACTTTCGGACTTCTACGATTTGGACGGCTTTATGGAGCGTTGTGCCGGGATACACGAGGATGAGGAAGAACCCGAATATATGTTCCAAGCGTGGGAGGAAATCCCCGATGGTCTGATTGACGAGGGGCATTTGGAGGAAAACTTCTTTGAACTTCGGGACGAGTTGGACAGACTGAACGACACGGAGAAAGAAGCCTTTTGGGTGTGGGCAGACGGCAACAACGCCCAACTCACACAAGACGCATACAGCCTTGTAAAAATCTTTCCAATCCGACTACATAGGAAATTATGCAAGCAGGGAGGATTTTGCGGAGGAACTTGCGAAAATGGAGAATGACTTACCCGATTTTGCGCTGATATACTTTGATTTTGGAAAATATGCCGACGACCATTTCTGTACAGACTTTTGGTATAAGGACGGCTATGTATTTCGCAACGAATAAAACAAGGAGGACAGATTATGAAACCGAGAAACAAGTTTGAAAAGGCAGTACTTGCCGAGAGCAAGAAATTACGACCGATAACCAAGACACAGAGCAAATGGGCATTCCATGAGTGTATAGACCATTTCGCCTACCGACTTCCCAAAGGTCGTACCACGTGTATGGATTGTGGGCATAGTTGGACAATGGAGAAGACAACCGAACATTGCACTTGCCCTCATTGTAGAGCAAAGTTGCAAGTCCGAACAACTTTTGAACGTAAGATAAGACAGAGGCAATACTTTACGATACTTACTACTTGTGGAGAGTACCAAGTATTAAGAATGTTCCTCCTCTCCGCAGAAATGGAGAAAGGATGCAAACCAACGTCCTACGTTATTGAAATCGGTCAGTATTGGTGGAACGCACGAGGACGGAAAGCCGTGATAGCCGTTCAGAGAGTATTGGGCAGATACATCGACACCTTTTCCTATTGCTCGCCTATGGCAGTGAGAAACGATAACGAAGCCTACCGCCATATATCGTACTCTCCGATATATCCGAAGTTCAAGGCAACGGAAGCATTCCGCAGGAATGGATTTAAGAATGATTTTCACAACATCGCACCAACTGTTCTCATTCCAGCCCTATTGTCCGACAGCCGTGCGGAAACATTGATTAAAGCAGGCAGAACCGAGCATCTGAAATACTTTCTTGACAATTCGAGGGCATTTGACGCTTGTTGGCAATCCTATAAAGTCGCCACTCGCAACGGCTATGACATAGAGGACATTTCAATTTGGTGCGACTATGTGGATATGCTCCGCAGATTGGGCAGACATACACAGTCCGAAGTATGTTTGCCCCACCGACCCTGCATAGGGAACACGACCCTAAGACAAAACGAACTCCGCAGACAAAGGGAAAAGGAAGAAAAGGAGAAGAAACGCAAAAAGGCAATGGAGGATGAAAAGCGTTTCCACGAACTCAAATCAAAGTTCTTCGGTATCCGTTTCACGGACGGCACAATCCAAGTCCACGTTTTGGAGAGTGTGCAGGAACATTTGGATGAGGGTGTGGCAATGCACCATTGTGTGTTCGACAATGCCTACTATCTTAAAGAGAACTCACTGATACTTTCGGCGACCATTGAGGGCAGACGGATAGAAACGATTGAAGTTAGTTTGGACACACTCAAAGTCGTGCAAAGTCGTGGCGTGTGCAACAAGAACACGGAGTATCACGAGCAGATAGTGAGCCTTGTCAATGCCAACCGCAAACTGATAGGGCAGAGAATGAGAGCGACAGCATAGAAACAATTACCAAAAACATTACAGATATGAAAGCAGAAATAGAAAGCATCGTATGTAATTGAGCGGACGAGATACCCAATATTCTTGTAAGAGTAATCAATGCCATTACTCTATCCGCCAATGAAGAGGAACTGAGGGCAGCCGTCAAGCGGATAGCCGAAGAAACGGAACTTGAAAAGTTCTTTGCATACGGTTATGGCGCACACCATTTTTGGCTTACCCACTGCAGGTTATCCAATGGAGAACCAATGGAACACAGATTATTAAAGGTTGAATTTTGAGAATATGAAGAAGAGAGTTTACAGAATACGGACACAATACATCTTCGAGGGAGTTTTTGAGGTGGTTGCGAGCAGAGAAGAAGCACGACAAAAGGTCATTCAAGATTGCGGATTGGTGATGGGCGGAAACGTTCATAGTACCCTTCCCGATGAGGAAATCAATTGGGCTTTCTCCACGCACCCCGAAGTAAGGACGGGACGGATAACCATTCAAGAAAAACAGACAGAGTAAAGCGGTCGGTAAATCTGCCGACCGCTACTTTCTTTCGTGAGCTTCGAGCGGACAAAAGAAAGTAGCAAAGAAACCCGAAGAAAAGTACCTCGTTACTTTTTGACAGTGAGTTGAGACGGCTCAAAAGTAACAAAAAGCCAATGCGAAATGGCTCGTATTGCGTTTACTCAACAGTTGGCAATCTTTGATAAAAATTCCAGCCTAATTCAAATTAAGGGCTAAAAATATTTCAGACGTTTACTATGCTAAATTATAAGATGCTCTTTGCAATCTTTGTAAAGAGCTATAAGATGAGAAATAGACATATCTATTAGGGTTCAAACATAAAACTGTTAATATGAATAATTTCTGGAGTCATCATATTAACCCTTTCTATTATCACCTTGTTTTTCATCATCAGGACAACATTTTTATATAATCCTGCCCATTTCCCAGTCTGATTACCATTCACAACAAGTTCTTCTTCGCTTTTTCCCTGTTGATATGATTTTTTTCGTGCATATAATTTTTCAGCTAAATGACGTATTCCAATTGATAGGGCTATTTTATTCTCGATTAGTATCGGGTCAGGAGTTTCCTCTTGTACAATTGACTCCGCCACGCTCATAATAAGAGAATATATTTTTTTATCAGAGCGTTGACGCTTTAACCCTTTTCCAAGAGTATAATCCTCCAAAATATCCATAACCTCCTTTTCCGTTATATCCTTGGTGTCTTTTTTATGATGCAGACAGTTTGTAAGCGTACTGTATTCTGTTGAATTTACCCCTTTTGTATATTCTATCAGATTTCGTACAAATGGAATCATGCTAATGAAAATCTTATCATCTTCATCTTTACCTACAAAAGCATTGCCAAAGACATTCCCTCTGTATTGTCCTGGAAGTAGAACTACCGAATTATCAGAAAAGCGTTCTACCATCCAGAGAGAATCTCCTTTGAGGCTTAAACGAGATGTCAATGTTCGATAGAAATCATAATTGTGAGTTAATATAAGCAAGTATATGTTTTGGCTTTCTGACAAATCTTTTATGTATTCCACAATGGCATATTTGTTCTGATAATCAAACGAGTCAGCAATATCATCCATCACAACAATTGTCTCATGTTCTAATAGTTTTTCGAGATTCCATCTCAAACAAAAATTGCAAAAATAATGAAAGCTCGCTTTTTCTCCACGACTAAGAATCTTGTCAAGGTCTTTCTTTTTCCTTAACAATGGGTTCTTCTCCATTTTGGACATAAGAAAATTGAAGTTTGGCGGCATCTTGCTTTTTAAAATTATATCTCGCTGATTTTTCAATAGATACTTTTATCGGAACATGAAAACGAGCATTATATAGAGTTATTATATCTTTCCACTTTGCTTGTTGCTTTTTCTGCTTCTTCCAATACATTAATCAAATCATCTTTATTCTCATTGTAAACTTTAAGGTATGATTCAAATATTGGTTTTTATGTCATCTTTTGAAAGAAATCCCAACCAAACTTTTTTGCGGAAATTTTTCGTAGTTAAGCATTTCACCAATCCATTCGGGATGACTTCGATTACCTTTTTGAAACCTCTTAACTCAGTATTTTTATCAATAGCTTTTGTTATTTTTTTCAAAAACTTTTTGAGTTGATCGTCTCCAAGAATACGATTTTGCTCTTCAGTCATTTTTGTTGTAATTCTTCATGCGAGGTTATCTCATCACCATTTTGTAATAACATTTTATGATGAACTCAAAAGAAGTTGCCGTCAGAAACATTCTGTAATAATTGTGAGGCTTGATATGTACCAAAGGAATGGCCATCCACAGCTCTATACAAATACGATTCATTCAAAAGTTTTTCGTAATTGTCAATATACTCTTTGAGTTTATCGCGATGAGTTTCTAAAAAGGCTTTTACTGTCCCCTTGGTATCGAAAACATCATTATACCTAAAAATCGAATAAAGGTAATCCAGACTGAACTTTTTGAACTCAACCGTTCTAAAATACTAAAAATGGTATCACTATCTCCTTGCGAAAAAGTTTCTATGATTTCTTTCTCACAATCTGTACTTTGGGAGCATGATTTTAATTTTGAAATAAGAGCATCTTTCTCTGTTGTTAATTTCAGGTATATCTCATCGTATTTGCTTTTCAACTCTGCACTAGCAAGAAAATTAACAAATGATTTTGAGTAATCTATCTCTTCATCACCATTGACTACAAATATAAAATCTGGTGAAATATCTTTTTCATTTGTCGTTAAACTGTATTTTGCCTTATTTGCTTCGCATAGTTGATCACAAGGTTTTTCCTTTGTCTGTCCAGACAAGAATTTCATTGTTTTTGCAAATGAAGTTTTCATAGTTCCATTTGGTGCATATATTAAATGAGAATGCTTTCCTTCAGAGAAAGAAAAATTCATGCTTCAAATTTTTTATACCATAACAATATTCCCAATCTATTTTTTTATTTTATCCATCATAATGTCTGTATTAAGATTATTACTACTGCAAAGTTACTCATTTATAAAGAGAAAGGCGAATAAAACGGCAAGAAAACGCCCCTTGCGGAGCATAAAAATGCCGCAAGAGGCGTATTGGATAATCAGGGTATATAAAACAGAGCAAACTCCACTTTTCGTCGTTTGACAAGCCCTCTGAGGACTTTGCCCTTGTATCGGCAGAAAGACATAAATTCACGATGGAAATTCCTGTTGCCCGACTCTATCTTCCGCAGCAATTGGCTTTTGGGGTGTTTGCCATATCCCAGCAACCTGCCCGTTCCAACGTTGTAGGACAGAACGGCAAGCAGCAGGGCATCCTTGCCGTAGTCCTTGAATATCATCAGACGCTTCATCAGGTCTACACGGAGCAGAGAGTCCGCCTGCCGTTCCGTCATTGCTGCCGTGAAGTGTTCGCCCAGTAAGAGCTGATGCCCGTATCCAACATAGGGAGCGTCCTTGAGTCCGTGTAAGCCCTCGAAGTGTTTGATGCAGACAACGGCACGCCTCGAACGGCGGTAGTGAAAGAGAGCCTTTCCGCCCTCCTGAGCGGAAAGGCGGAAGCAGGACAAGTAAACAAGGCAGAGCGATAAGACGACAAGTTTATTTCTTGTTCTCATTCGGTTTCTCCTTTTCCTCTATAATCCGCAAAACGAAATGTTCGTGCCATTCAGAACGAAGCGTTCTATTTCGTAAAACGAAACGTACCTAAGTGTCTCTTTATTTTTCTCTAAAAATCGACTGGCTTCGCCGGTATACCAATATAGAACGGCGTTGGAATTATCCTCCAACGCCGTTCTTTCGCTTTGTCGCTTCGCTCCCGCTTTACGCTTACGCCACCTCGCTAACCGACTTGTACGCTGCCACGCTCTGCGCTTTCACGATTTTACCGCGGAAGGCCAGACGCGAACCGACATTCGTGTGCGAAGCCGAAGCATCGTAATACGCATACGTGTACGAGACACCGCAGTCCGGGTACGCGTAGCTGCAGCCACGATAGACAACACGGGATTGTCCACCATTTATCGAATAATAGTCCGAGTAATAGGTGGAGGACGAACCGTTCACATTTCCAACAGGTATGACATCCATATATCTGCCGTGAGCTACTGCCGTTATCCACATACTGTTCGTAGTACCCTTGACCATACGGACTGAGCCATCGGGCATAAAGATACGCCATTTGCAATAATTATTACCGTCATTCGGTAAATCAACGCCATCCATCATATCCCATTTATGCCCGTATATATCCTCATAGCCCAAACAACAGATGTTGTTTACCTGAGTAACCGCAGCACCACCGTACTCGTCAGCACTCTTGTACCAAGCAAACTGATGGACGGCATTGTCCACGAGGCTGTTTGTTACGTTGCCGTTTATGCTCTTCGCTTCTTCATAGCCTATTGTGTCAGTCATACCCCTTGACGCTGTAACCCCCGTTGTACGTGTATTCGTATGCTGTCCTGCTCCGCACTGTTCCTGCGCATTCAGACGGCCGTACCACGCATAGAACAGGTTGGCGATGCGCGAGTGCATCAGCGCGTCTATCTGCTGCATACCCCTCTGTACCGAGTAATAATGAAAGTCCGTCCATGTCATGCTCGCCGTAGTGCTGCCGCCTGTAATAGCCGCCCGCAGCTTGGAGCCGATAACGGTCGAGCCTACCACGGCGCACAGGTGTTCATCACTGGCAACCCAATCAGGCTCCATATCCTCTATCCTGTCACTGTTGCTCAGCACAACACAGTCGAACTCTGCCGTATTGAGGACAGTGAAGTGCAGGTTCACGGCTTTCTCAGGAATATCGGCAATGAGGTACATACCTGCCTCGAACTTGTTGCCGATGGTCGGTACCACGACGGAGCTGATGACCTTGCCCTCCGCATCCACGAACACGGAGCCGATGAGGTTCGTGCCGGGAACGCTTGGGAAGCGTACCCGCTTGAAGCCCTCAACGCCCACCTTGCATACGCTGTATGCGCTGTCGGTGGTATAGGAGCCTGCCAGCGTGTCCTTGCCGCTCATTATCTTCTTGCCGGACAAAAATCCGTTCTGGGCGTTCTTAACCTCTTTTTCCGTCAATACGGTTGCTGCTGGACTGGCAGGTCTGTGGCTACGGTCGTTGCTGCTGTAGCAGCTGTAATGCCTGCCCTTGAGGTAGTCGTTTATACCCTTGTACCAGAAGAAAGGCTCATACATCATCCAGTCGCCCTCCGTGCCGTCCAGCTTCGCCTCCGTACCGTCTGCGTACTTGTTGCTGTCGGTATCATCCAAGGGATAATAGATTACCTCACCGTCAAGGTTGGGAACGGCCACGTCCTGACCTGCCATGTTCACGTTGCGCGTCGTGGCTTTCTTGGTAACCTTGGCCAATACTCTGTGCCGCTGCCTCATAATGGCCGAGATATGACCGCTCGGCTTGTAGGGCGTGCTGCTCCGGTAGCCCGTGCCGTTGTCAAGGTTGGTCACATTGACATCATCGGCGATGGAATCGTCGAACTCTATCATCGTGTAGTCCGGCTGTCGGATGTTCAGTTCGGGGAAGTGGGCGCACAAATTCCCGTACTCTTCCTCCTCCACATACTTGGTGAGCTGTACCGTACCGACCAGCGCACAGGTCTCGGTGGCATTGCCCTCAGCGTCCACACCGCCCATATTCGCAAACCGTTTCAGCCAAGTGCCGTCGTCGGTCTTGCTGATGCCAGTTACACGCAGACGCTCCACGCCCGTACAGCGCAGAAGCAGCGTTTCCCAGTTGATGTTCAGACAGCCGTCCACGATGAGCGTCTTAATTCCTGAATAGCTTTCAAGGCTCAGCCCGTTTACCGTCAGTTTGCTCAGGTATTCGAGCTTCAGTACATTCAGCGTGCCGGGAAGCAGGGCTGTCGTTACAGGCGCACCCTTGGCAAAGGCAATGCTCTTTGGTTGTGTGCCGCGCGCGTCAAGATACTCCAGCTTGGTCTGGTTGGAGAAGTCAAGTTCCGTGGAGGTGCTGCCGCCTGTCTTGGCCTGTTGCTGATTGCGCAGGTTTACCTTCCTCAGCTGCCGGCAACTGCCGATGTTCAGCCACCATCCCGTGCTTCCGGTCGTACCGGACTGAAGGTCCAGCTCGCGCAGGGCGGTACACTTGCCGAGGTCAAGGCCGTTTTTCAGGTGGTCGGCTGCATCCGTCATATCCAACACCTGCATACGGCTCGCGCCATATACACGTAGAGGATCATTCACGGTATAGGAGCCTATTATCCTCAGTTCTGCGGTCTTGCCAGCGTCCACGATTCCGCTGTTGCCAAGGTTAGGGCTGTTGTTCGTACCATAGCCGAAAGCATACACTTCCCCGGCGGTTATCCTGAGCGTGTCCGCCGTGTCCGCACCTGTCCGGGACATATAGAGGTCAATGTTATCAGAGGTAAAGCTGCTCGTGCCGTATTTCGCATCGAGCAGGGCAAACCGGTTCCTCACGAAGTAGGTCAGGAACGCCTTGTTGCTGCCCTGCAGGGCGTAGATGAACGGCCACTTCTTGCCGTAGGTGTCCACCATGGCAGGGCGGATGTATTTCAGGTAGCCGCTCTTGTTGTAGGCACGGTCGCTCCAGTTGCCCATCTGCTCCACGGTCAGCATGGACAGCACACGCTCCGGAGTCATCTTCGCCCGGTAGTTTGCGGCGCAACGTTTCAGATCGTCTCCGAGATTGGCCAACACGAGGTTCCACAGCCAGCTCTCCCTGCCCTCGAAGGCGTACTTGCCTGCCTCCGCGTCCCAAGTGTTCCTGTCGATTGTGTAGTCATAGGCAAGGAAGCAATCATTACGCTTGCCGTCCTGCGTATCACCGTCATAATAGGTGATGTACCATAATTTACCGTCCCAAGTTCGCAGCAACATATTCTTGGCGCGCTGGTCCACACTGGCGTGGTAGTCCGTATGGATATAGTAGGTAAGCAGGAAGTCCTTATCGAAATACTGGCTTATCTCTGACACGAATTTCCCTGCTCCTGAATGTAGAGAGCTCATCTGCCTTTGCGCCTTCGGGAACACAAGCCCTTATCCACCCGAACAGGCGTTTTCAGGGAAGTCTGCTGCGCTTCTGACAGTCCTGCCCATTTCACATCGTCCGGCACGTTGGTTTCCAAGCCGGCATCGAAATTTGCAATGAGGTCCTCATCGCTCGCTTTGGAACAGGCACGCTTTTTCTCCATTGTTCAGCGTTTCCAGTGTCAGCGGACATTCCGGATTGAATCCGTCCACGCCCTCCATGCCGAACAGCTTTCCACTCTTGGATTTCTCATTATTGAAATTGTACTGCCCAAAATAGGTGCTCTCGCCGTCCACCGTCTCCGCGCTGAACACGTCGATGGGGAAGCCATCGATGGCAGTGCGCACCGTTACGGCGTTGAGGCTCTTGCCGCCCTGCTCGTACTGGTACCGCTGTGGGGGTGTCAGCAGCCCCAGTTCCTTCATAACCTCATTGAACAGCTTGGCACCGCCCGTGTTCAGGCTCATTGACGAGTCGGAATAGTCGCTCTTCATGCAGAAGAGGTTCATCGCTATGGCACCGGGACGCATTTTGTACTTGCCTCCCTCCACGGTCTGTCCGTTCACCTCAAAGCTGAGGTTGGCACCGCCCTTGCTGAAATAGATACGGATATTCTTGCTCGGATACTTGGTCGAACTGGTTCCTTGTATGCGGATATAGCAGTCGCGCAGGATGAAGTCATACTCCTTGCCGAACGGACTGTAGAAATACACGTCAGCAATGAAGTCCGTCTTCTTGTCGTTAGTCTGATTTACCTCGTCAAGGCCGCCCTTGCGCACGATACGCATCACGCCCTTGCCTTTGGCACGCAGTTTGTCTATATCGACATCCCCCGTCTCGCCGATGATGTCGTTCTCTTCCCATATACGCATCATGCCATCCGTACTGCCCGCATCGACCATGCGATTTTCCAACACCTCGTCATCGGTAAGAGGGCGGTTGTAGATGCGTATGTTCCTCATCTCAAGGTCAGCAGCCTCGCTTGTTAGGGTAATGCCCACAGGGTTGCCCTGACGGAAGTAGTAGCTGCCGTCGTAGATGTCCGCACTGGCACGGTTGCCGTTCACGTACAGTTCCATAAGCCGTCCTTCCGTTCGCTTGCCGATGACGAAGGTGACCTTCAGCCACTCGTCCGGGGCGAACTTGGTGCCGATCTTTATCTCACGGCTCGCATCGGCGCCTTCCTCATTGGTGTAGTGCAGGATCGTCCCGGTCTTGATACTTGCCTCCACAGGAGTTACACTCAGTCCCTTGCCGCCGTCCATACAGCTGATGACCTCAACGGTACGGTCCATCACGTTGGTTACCTTGAACTCCATCTCGATGGTCATGCCGTTCGCACCTGCGTCTTCCCTGAACAGCTCATAGCCGATGACGGCCTTCGCACCGTTGGAGAGTTTCAGGCTGTCGCCCGTCCAGCCGTTGCTCGACCAGTCGAAGCCCTCGAATGCCGTTTTAACGCCGTTCGACTCCCATTTTGCAGGATCGCTCTCACCATTGCTCCTGCCGGCAGGACTCAGTCGTACCTGCAAGCCATAGGAAGCCTCGCCAATATCGATTCCGCTCTCTTGCACATCAATGTAGAGGGAATAGGTGGCTGTGCCTGTCGTGAGTGTCATCGTCTGTCGTCCCTTCTCAGTAAACCGGTTCTGGTAGGTCTGCATCGCTCTCGGCACGCTTACGGTCTGGAGAAGCGTGTCGTTCCGTCTTACTGAAACGGTGGCCGGGGTCTGGCTGGGGTCATAGACAACGAACCTGAACTCGCACGACTCGTATTGCCCTACGCTGATAACCGGCTTCAGATATTCCCCTGCCGTCTGTATTCTGCCGTCTGGGTGGGTAATCATCAGCCCGATGAACGGCGAGTTGCCCCCTGCTTTCAGGAAGTCGAAATAGATACTCTCACTCTTCAGGGTCAGTGTGTCAGCCTCCATTTCAGCAACCATCTGCACGGTATGCCGCCCGACGGACAGACCGCTCATCGACAGGTTGAAGCTGCCGTTGGTTGTGCCGCTGCGCGTTATGGTTTCGGTATTGCGCTGCGTACCGTCCACATAGAGGAACACTGTCTTGGTACCGCTGCCGCTCACGGAGAAAGGAACGCTCACCATTTCCGAACTGCTGTATCCTCCGGAAGACAGACCCGATGCAAGGTTGTAACCCGTGGAGAGGGACAGGGTAACGGATTTACTGGTACGTAGCACTGTTTACGCTGCGCCTTGCCTGTTGTCGGGTCAGTAGTCGTGGCTATCACGTAGATGTCGTTCGTACCCAGTAGCAGGTATTTGGTCAAATCAAGGGTATAGGTTCCTTTGCCCGTTTCTTTCACTGTCTCGTTATACGTCGTGGTGGCACCGCGCTTGACCATTATCTGTATCGCCGCCTTCTGTCCCGTACTTTCCCCATCTGTATTCCTGTGGTCATAGGTATAGGTCAGCTTCACCACATCACCTTCCTTGATGGTGGTCTTGTCCACACCGGCTGTCAGTACTATTTTCGTCGCGCTGCTGTCGCCACCACCTCCACCACCGCCGGCAGGAATGTCCGCTGAGGCTATCTCTGCACCGCTTTTGTTCGTAAGAGCGAGGCGTACCGTATTCGCATCGTCACTCAATTCTGCCGTCATTCCGAAAACGGTACCTGCCTCCACTTCACTGAGTTTGGTGGGCCACGGCCTTGTTCTGGACAGGATTGGAACTGTCTGCATCGAGGCTCTCGTCCACATCGATATTGTCTATCGTGAGGCTCACGTTGCCCTCCGCATCGGCAGTCTGCTTCCTGCCGTTCACCGTCAGACTCTTTATCGTGCCTGCGCCACCGAAGTCCTCCCAGCTGGCTTCCTGCGCCCAACTGTCGATATTCGTGCCGATGAATTGCTTCGTGCGCCATTTTCCCTGACTTTCCTCAAAGGTGATGCAGCAACCTCTGACACGCTTCTTTTCCTCCACAGCCTTGATAGCAGTCGCCAATGTATAATATCCCGTTTCAAGGGGATAAGCTGATGTTACATTAATGGTATTACCGCCACCGCTGCCAGTGATTTCCGCCAACTCATCGTCTGCTCCATTCCACGTATAGATTACGGAACCCAGCAGGTAGAGCTTGTTCTTGCGTATCTCCTTTCTATTCTCGGTGAGGTAAAGGTCTGCATTCTTCCAGTTATTGTAATACTTATTTCCGTTTTTACCTGCGAAGATTTTTTTTGCCGTAACATAGTACACGCCCGTTACTTCCAGAACACTGAGTGTCTCAATGGTCGCATCGGTAAGAATCCCGTCAAAGCGCGCCGTCGCACCATTCAGGGCTTGCACGGCCACGCCTTCAAACTGTTCGATGACCCGCTGTGCCGAAGTCCTGACCTGTTCGAGTTCCCCTGTAGCCCTGCCCGCTGCCTGCGCTGCCTCTTGTGCCTCCTGTGCTTTTGTCGCGGCATTGGCGGCAGCCTGTACTGCGTTTGTCGCAGCGGTATCTGCCGCTTGCTTGGCAGCCTGTGCCTGTGCTGCCGCATCGGAGGCTGGCTTGCCCAGCAGACTGATCGGAGCCGTTACCAGTTCTTCGCCACGCATTGCAGGGAGTGTCTTCACACCATCGAGGCTTGATACCTCCTGCAGTTCATTTACTCCCTGACTCTCACTCTTTATCTGGAAATAATATCCCGCTTCAGATCCTGTTTTTTTCTTGTTCTGTCAGTGCCATGTCATTATGATTTATATTTGTTGCTAATTCTGTCTGTTGATTATTCTCGCAGTATATTGAGTACTGAAACCATCTATCTGTGCAGTACGCTCTGGATCATACACCAGCAGCAGCTCCACAGTATCTCCTTGTCCCATTGTCATATCCCCCCACTGTTCACCATTCCAAGTAGTAAGCAGTGGATAGTCCTCTTTGTCCCAAGGTGTCTCCTGCTTGCTGTTCTTGTTCTTGTTGCGCCCGAATATCACGAAGTCTCCTGCTCCCAAGTCTGAAGTAACAGTCAGCCGGAAGGCAAATGGTGTATCCTGTCCCTATACCCAGAGTTGAACGCATTGCCGGAAGACGGGGCAGGGCTATGCCGGCATTGCTCACGGCACAGGCCACAATCAGGCGGTTGCTGTCCTTTATCTCCACATCATAGATGGTATTGGCTTTATCCACCTTCACCTTATCAAAGCGGAATCCATCCACGAAGCCATTCAGTGCACCGCTTCCTTTCCCTGCGAAGGCGAAGTTGCCGCTCATGGAATTCTCTATGTCGAAGATGATGCCATATTTAGGTAGAAAACCCCATTTCTTGCCGTTGCTGTCAGTATAGTCTGTTGCCGTGTCAACAAGCCTTGTGAGCATAGGCTGTCCAAGACTATGCCACGTTCCGAAAATTGCCTGTCGGTCTTTGGCGTTGAAGCCTATCATCGTGTCATACAGGAACAAACCATCCCTGTCATCCACAACTTTGTAGCTACCGTCCGGCTGCAATACACGGCTTGACACACCGATATGGTTCCCGCTGATGGCAAATCCGCCAATGTATCCTGTCTCAGCATTGACCTCGCCATCGAACTTTCCGTTCTTTGCCTCAATACTGCCGTCGGGGAGTATCCTGAAATTCCTGTTTGCCGTTACCAGTCCTTCCAACTTGATATTGTCGGCAAGCAGCTTGATGACGGTCCTCGTGTGTCCTTCGGCATCGGTCTCTTCCACCGCTACACCGATGAGTGCCAGTTTCCCGTCGGGACCTTGTGCATAGACACCGCTACCTTCAGCCTTTACCATGATGCCACTCTCGGCAAGCACACGACCGTCCTTATCGAAGTTCTGTGCTGCGATTTTACAAGTTTCTCGCTCTGTTCAAAGAGCGTCCGGTACTTGTAGGTCAGGCTCTCAATCTTATCCGTGCTCAAGATGAGCATGTAGAGGTAGATGTCGCCTGTGAAGCTCAGTTTGAAATCTCCCGTACCGTTCCAAAGCCCGTTGCAGGTGTACTGCTTATAGCCGTTGGTAGGGTGCAAGCACTTCTTCGACCTCCAGCGAGTTGAAGTTCTCAAAGCCGGTCTTATCGACATTCTCGAACCTCACCTTCACGTGCCCTCGCTGGCGCAGCGGTAAAAGAAACTCAGGTATACGGGCTGGGCTTCTTCTTCCCGTCGGCATTCGTGCTCATCGGGGAACGCTCTTCAGGCTCGCGTTCTTCTGTGTGATGTACTTGTTCCTGATGCGCACCACGACACGCTCGTCATCTTTCGTAACGCTTGCCCCGTCGCCTTTCTTCGTGAGCACCTTGTCGTTGGCCCATATCCATTTGTTGCCCACCAACCAAAACACCGTCTCGTTCTCGGTCAGCCACTTGGACAGCCCCTCGTCAAAGCTCGGATTGTTCAGGTAACCTTTGTCGGTGGCAAAGTCCTGACGCAGCGCGCTCACGCTGCTTGCTATCTTTCCCTCGGTTATCTCGAACTTTGTCTTGATGTCCTCACCTGTAACAAGCAGGAAGGTTCCGCGCAGATAGGCATTGTCACTGTACAGACCGTTTCCGCGTGGTTGGTTGTCTGCAGGAAAACGGGCATCATTGATGCCGTCAAGGTTACCAAGACGGGCACGCAGACAGTCCTTGAAGTTCTTTGCCTTCACACCGTCCATCACGTCGATGCGTGGCTGGCCGTCCTCCGTGGCTGAAATGAGAATGATGTTCTGCCGTTGCCTGTTCTCGGTATTTCCCATCAGCACCACCTCGTCGCTGACCTCTGGAAGTGCTCCTGTGAATTCCGCCTTGGCTATTTTCACACCCTTGGTATCCGTTTCAGCAACCTCTACCCAATAATGCTTCATCTGCCCGCCATTGAAGGTCTGGCAGCGCATTAGATCGTGCGCCTCGAAGGTATTGTCCTGCTCGAACTCTATGTAATAGGAATCCTCCCGCTCGCTGACTGCCTTTATCTTGCCATTGGCCGCACTCACGCAGATCATACCGCCTACGCTGCGCATCTTCTCGATGAGCAGCTCCAGTACCGTCATGGTCTGCCGTACCGTCAGTTTGTCGATACAAAGATAGGTTACACCATCTTCATCTCTCCACAACTTAAAGCCCTCGCCAAGCAGTCCGTCAACAAATGTTCCAGCACTGCGGATGCTGTCCGTTTCCACGGAAGCAAACTGCACATGGTCGCCCTTGCGTACCGGCTGATCCATATAGTCATCAAACTGCCGGTTGTCCCACCGGTCGGAGTCATCTGCCATTTTTGCGTGGTCAGCTTCCTTGGCGTGTCCTGCTTCTTCCGCATATTTGGCACGTTCCGCATTGCCTGACAGGTCAGCTTTCTTGGCATGATCAGCCTCTGCCGCATGCGCTGCCTCCTTTGCCTGTTCCGCTATATCGGCTTTGGCTGCATGCGCTGCTTCCTTCACAGCCATTCCCCCCGTATGCGGTACCACCCGTCTTGATGGCCGGAGCAGTTCCCTCGTTTTTCGGTTTCCTGATTATCTTGACGTCTATCATCGCTCTATCTCCTTTAATGTCATTTCCGCCTCACCCGATTCAAGGTTCCGGCTCACGCCCTGTACAAAGAATGCCCTGTTCATGGCAGGATGCCGGTAATGGGAGAACATATCCACGATACCACCATCGGTGTCCACCAGCTTCTGAACCATCTGTATGCGCGGTTCGTGGTATTCTTTATAATAGCTGTCCACATAGAACTGTTCGGGCTTGCCGGCTTCCTTTCGCACGTGGTCATACACAGACAGGACGCCCTCGCCCGTTTCCGTATTCATCGGTGTACTCATCTTCACGCTGTCCGTAACTCCAAGGTTCCGGCTCTCCGAAGAAGTCAGCGCAGAACTTATCCTGAACTCCACGTCGTCTTTCCTGTTCACAAAACGTTCCTTCGTGTCGCTCATATACACAATGTCGTTGTCCCCGGTATTGTTCACCAGTCCATTGTCGCTGTACACCTTGACCTCGAAGGATTCCACGAAGATACTGCTCACATGCGCAAGCAGAGGTATCGTGCTGCTGCCCCATTTCGTATGTCGGAAGAATGTAGGGTGCCGGCGTGTTATCACGTCCCATGTTGAGTTTACAGGACCTAAAATCATGAACTTGACCTGTCCGCTGACCCTGTCCTTTTTCCTGATGGGGATAGCTGTGCCCTCTGTATCAATGCCCAGTTCGTAGCTGATGTTGTTCTGCAGGTCGAACTTCGTACCGATCAGTTTGTCCCCGATTTTAGGATCAAAGCCTATCGTAAAGCACTGCTGGTAATATTCGTCCTCGTTTGCACATTTATCCAAAGGCTTGTATTTTCTCCATTCAAAGTCGCCCGGCTGTCCGGCAGTCCCTTTCTCCACCACACACTTATCCCCGATGATGAGCATACATGCCAGCACGCCGATTTTGGAAATCTGGTCGCTGCTGTCGCCGATGGCACTGTATTTGAACTCATACTCCTCTGGTCCCGTCTCCGTGAAGGGAACCAGTCCGTGTGCAGTGGTTTCGTCCCACTGGGGTTCCGTGCCGGGCGTTTCCGCACGCCACCAACGCTGGGTGTAATAGCGACCATCTCCGTTGTTCCGGCTTGGTACAGTCCGGTGCCACCACTGGTAGATGCCGCCACTCAGTGGATTATACACCGATGTAGGCTTGTAGTTGTATATGGCCTTGAAAGTGTCTGTTATAGCCATCACGGTATTCAGCACTACCTTGCCACTCAGTACGATGTAGTTAGTGGTCTTCTCGTCCGAGGGAGAGAATACACCGCCTGTAGTGTTTCCATTATATACCGCACAGGGTATGCCGGCTCTGAGCGTGGCTTCATTCGGATATACCCTATTCTCGTCCCTGTCCTCACCGTTGCCGTTCACGCTCACGACGAGGTAGTTCGTCATAGACACCTTCGACACGGGTGAGTTATCCGTACCCGCGCTCTTCCTTTCAACCTTACCCAAGGCTACTATCGCCGTGCCCGGCTCCGTTCCGAGTATGTTGGGAAGTGCCTGCTGATTCCGGTTGTCCGAGCAGTACAGGTCCATCAGGTCCCCCTTGCCATTCCTTGGAAATGACCACTGTGTATTACCCATCACCTGCATGAACCAGTCCGTGGTTTTCGCACCGTCATAATCCGTCGGATTGCCGTGTGTTATTGCATCAAAAGCACCGATGGCTCTTTTCCCCTCACCGTCGCAACTGTATTCCGTCATATATTTCTGCTTGTTGCTGAAGGGGCTTTTCAGCAGGTCATCGTCCAGAGGACTTTCGATGACACTCTCCACGCTCTCTATCTTGCAGGTGAGCAATATCTGGTTATACACCTCGCCCACGCTGATAGTCGTGTCCGTTCCCGTAACATTCCCCGTGGCGATGTCCACGGCTTGGCGGTTCATCGGCATACGCTCGCCACTGACGATGTCGCGCCAGTATATGCTGTCATTCCCCTTCACGCTCTCCCAAGAGAATATGTAGAAGGTAAAGCCCTCTTGGACGATATGCAGGTTCAGGTACTTCAGTATTTCCTCCAACACCTCGTCCTGCTGCCATACCTCGTCCTCATCAGAGCCGAGGAACAGCAGCTCGCTCACTGAGAGCTGACCGAACACGGCGTGCCTGTTCGCCGTCAGGCTGTCCACGGCACGGCTGCCGTCATAGAGGCAGCGCAGGGAATGACCGCCCTTGATGTCAAGCCCGGCCGTCATATTCCCCATTATCTCCTTGATGATGTCAAGCATAGTACGTTGGCGCGCCGAGGATTTAACCACACCGTACAGCACACCCAGCGCACCTACATTGCCGTACTTCGCATATTGCAGCGCAGTCAGCACATCAATGCAGCTCAGCTCGATCTCGTCCTGTTCCTCGTTGTAGCCCTGCGAGTAGGTCTGTGGCTCCACGAAGCCGGCGAACAAACATTTCCCTTCTCGGTAGATGTTCACCACCGCATCCCTGCACGAGGCACAGAAGAAGTCTGGCACGAAGTTCTTGGTGAGCAGTCGCACGCTTGCCTGTTGCCGCAGCAGCACGTCGAAGGTGTCGCTTACCTCACTCGTGATGTCCACGGGGTCATCGGTCCAGTCAAGATCGCTACCCTCGGCACCAATCTCAACCTCCGTCGTCCTGTCGCCCAGCGTGAGGATATGTACTTCGATACGTTCGTTATGCTCGTTGTAGAAATGTCCGTATATATACATAGGTCTTATAGCTTTATGTTTGTCTTCTTCCTGTTGATACGCGTTTCGTTGGCCAAGGCAATCACGATGTCTCGTCCTTTAAGCCTTGCCTCAAGCCTGCCGTTGAACCCGCCCCCGGCATCGCCTATCAAGGACTTCAGCTTATCAAGCGGTGCTATTACTTCTGGATTAGAACTTGCACCGCCATACTCTCCCATGAGGGCAAGGGTCGGTCCGTACACCAGACCTCCGTTGGCAAACGGCGTGACGGCAACAGAAGCCACCAGTCCTTCCATCATGGCGATGAAGCCGGCAGCGATACCTGCACCTGCAAACGGTATATAGGCGTGGGCCGCCATAAACTCGGAAGCTGCAAGTTCCCGGTACGCCATGGCCTGAGCCTTGACTGCAATCGTGGATACCGTGGCAGCGGCAACCTCTTCGGGGGCAGCGGCGACCTTGGCTGCCGTGGCGGTAGTTGTCGCAACGCCACTGGCCGCCACGACGGTATTGGATGTTGCCGTTGCCGCTGTCAGCGCATTGATGATTGCTATAATGCTGTTTACCCCTTGATAAATCTGTATAGCCGCATCGACTACACTGGTAATGGTTTCCCAAGCCCCTCGATTACCCTGAAGTGCATCTGTCAGTGAAGAGATACCGCCACCTATACCTTTGAGAGAACTCCACGATTTTTCCACCGTTACATTGCTCTTTTTAAGTATTTTCTGGTATTTCTCATAACTCTCCACAAGTTTGTTCACTTCGGCACGCTGACTTTCGTCCATTGGATTCTTCGTGTCAGAGAGCATATCCTGCAACTCCTTGATGCGCTTTTTCACACCATCCAATCCCATTACCCGCAGTTCCATCGTAAGCTCCCTGCCGTTCATACCATTAAGTTTGCCTACCTCGTCCTGCAATTCCGGGATACGTGTCAGCTGCTTCATGGCATCACGCTTTTTCTCCAATGCCATGATGGTACGCTCTATCTCGGATATTTCCGAGGCACTTGGCTTCTTCTGCTTGGACTCATAGTAGCTGATGGCCTTGTCCAGTTCCTCTATGCTGTCCAGCCTTGAAATATCTTCAGGCTTTTTCAGCTCGTCCAGTGTATCGTCCCACTTCCTGCGTAGGTCATTCAGTGCATTGATCTGCTTCTGGATTTCGATACGCTCTTCCGCAGTGGCAGTCTTCAACAGGTCAGAATAATACCTCACTTCCTCCTCCAGCTGCCTATATGTCCTTATCTTGTCAATGCCGACATCAATGTGCGCATTGCGTTCGAATGCTGTTTTAAGCTCGTTCAAACGCCCGATTTCCTTATCAATACCGGCAAGGTCAGATTCTGCAGCCCGTTTTCTAAGTCCCTGCTGATAGGCTATCTCATTGTCAATATCCTCAAGGGATTTCAATTCCTTGGGTCGTGCTGCCAGCTCCTGAATACGGGCGATGGCTTCCTGCTGCTTCTGAAGCAGGGCAATCTTTTGAGCATAAAGGGATATGGTCTTGGTCTCTGTCCCTTTTGTCGTTTCGAGCTTGTTCTGGTAATACTGGATATTGTTGCCAAGCTCCTTGTAGCTCGTGGCATTGGCTATGAGGTTCTTTCCATCGTACGGGTCGGTGTCCTTCTTGGTCTTCTTTTTGTCTTTCTTCTTTTTATCACCGACAGGGGCGTTGAACTTTTTGTTTCCTTTAAGTGCCGCCTGCGCATTGGCGGTCTTCGCTTTCGTGTTTTCTTTCAGTGCCTTGGTCTGCTTTTTCTATTCCTTCTGTCTGTTGAGCCGGACCGCTGTCATCAAGACCGAAGAATTTCTTTACCCATTCCCATGCCGCTTTAATGACAGCACTTGCCTTTTCGAAAGCTTTTACAAGGAAGTCCCATACTGCTGAAGCCAAGTCCTTCACCACAGCCCATACTTGGTCGCAGATATTACGGAAAGTCTCGCTGTTGTTATAGGCTGCCACCAATATGGCCACAAGTCCGGCTATCGCCATGATGACGATACCGATAGGATTGGCACTCAGCACGAAGTTCAGCGCAGTCTGTGCTATCTTCCAAGCATTGGAAGCAAGTACGGCAATCTTTGACGCTGCAACCTGTGCGAGGGTCGCAATCTTGACAGAACGCAAGCCGGACACAACGGCAACAAGTCCTCCTTTCAATTGTACCATGCTCATCATGGCCAGTCCTGTATTGGCTATCATTTCCATATAAGGAGCGGAAGTACTGGCCAATGAGCCCGCCCAGTCAAGCATGGATTGCACTTGGTTCTTCAGCATCTGTCCGACGCTGTCCCCCGTACTTGACATTTCATTGAAGGCCGTATCTATTGTGCCTGCAGAATCTGCCATCGCACCAATATTCTCTGAAAACTTGTCTTTCTGCTCACCCGTCAGGGAACCGAGCAGGCGGAGAGCCTCTGCACTTCCGAACAATTGTCCGTAGATAGTTTCGCTAAGCTGGCCGGTCTTGGCCGAATATTCCTGAATGCTTGCATCCAATCCCAGCAGGAAGTTCTCAAGACCTCCTGCAGCCTGCACACTTGCGGCATTGAAGCCAATGCCCATAGCCTCTGCTGCCTGTGTCGCTTCGGCAGACGGCTTGACAAGTGCATTCAAGACTGCTGCCAGCTGGGTAGAGACCTCTGCTGTATTACCGGTAACACCTGTAGTCGTTGCAAAGACGGCCATGAGTTCGTCCATTGAAACGCCCAGTTGAGAGGCACTTCCGCTGACACGGGGCAGTGCCTGACCAAGCTGTTCGAAACTGGTTACACCATTCTTGGCCGTCATCTGTATCTTGTCCTGAATGGTCCCAGCCTGATCCCAGCTCAGTCCATAGTTCTTGATAAGGGTCGAAGTCACTGTTACGGTCTGACTCAAATCGGCAAGCCCACCGACTGCAGCCTTACTCGACTGCTCCAAAAAACTTATCCAGTTGTCCTCCGGCACACCATTGGAAATGGTCTGATACAATCCATTGGCGAGTTCCTCACGTGCCAGCGGTATATTTTTGCTCAGCCCGACAATCTTTTCTGAGAGCGCATCAAAATCCTCACCGCTTTTTCCCGCCATCGTATTGGCACTACGCATAGCCGTCTCAAAGCTGTTGAAAGGAGCAGCCAGTCCTCCTACCATATCACGGAGGGTCTCGACCGAGCGCATCGCACCTTCGAAAATCATGCTCTTAGCTGCCATTTCCTTCAGCTGAGAGCCTGTGCTACGCGCCGTCTCACCTACCTTTTTCCAAAGCTTCGTCAAGTCCGGTAGCTTCAACGGTCAGGTTTTTCAAAACGCTGCCGTCGCCGCTTTTTATCTTGATTTGAAATTCTACTGCCTTTGCCATCTTGGTTGTGCTATTTTTAGTCCGTTACGCCGTTTCGCTTCTTCGAAACGCCTGTTGAATTCTTCCTTGCTGATTTCCTCCCCTTGACACTGCTGTCTTCCTCGTCCCATGGAAGCGGAAGAACGTCATGCGCCGTCAGCTTTCCTTTTACGTATGGCTGGATAAAGAACATAGCCATCACCCGTGCCCGTTCCCATGCACCACGCTCGCTGTCCCTGTGCTGCTGTCCCCATCGGTTCCATACTTCGTAGAACTCAAAAGGGTACACCGTTCAAAGTCATCTCTGCCCATCCCGATGCACCCCAAGGCTATACCCAGCAGTTCGTCAATGCTTACCTGCCCGGCACAGGATTCTCCGTTTTTTTTTGTGAGGTAGCCATATCTTCGTAAAAGGAGTTAACACTGTCCGGCTCCAACGAGTCGGCAAACGTCTCGAAGTCCATATCGAAGTCCACGTGGTCCGCATGGCACGCACTCTGCACGCAACAGAAGATGAACAGTACCAGTTCCGAAATGTCGGTCTGTTTCAGTTCACTCACGTCCTTGCCTGCCGCATTCTTGAAGCGTACCATTGCTCCCATGGTTACGCGGCAGGGATATTCCTTGCCGGCAATCTTCAGCTTGTTGATATTCTTCTTATCCATGATTTTCCGTTTTAATGACCACCAGACGCAGGCTTGGGGCTACTGCCCGTCAACCCGGAATCGTTCTTTGTTACCGCCCCGCTGTTCTGCAGGGTGATAGAGTATTTCGCATCATCGCCAGCCTGACCATCAAGGTCCAATGACGTGATGAGATACTTGCCCTTATACCCGCCGCTGGACTTGCCCGTGCGCTTGTCGCCGTCACGGAGGTTGTATGCACCGTCGACGGGTTCGCCCTTCAGCATCGCAGCCTTCAGCTGGTCGTAACTCGGCACTTCGTCTGTCCCGTCCGTCAGCACGACACCGTCTGCTGTAATCTGTTCCGAGAAACTCTTGATGTAACTTTCCTTCCATTTACCACGGAAGCCTCCTTGGTTACACGCTCTCCCGTTTCGGCAGAGGTTGAAACCTTGCAACCGGTGGAAAAGCCGAGCGCGTTCCCCCCGATGGAGAGGATAAGGTCGGTTCCGTCTAAAACACTTTTTGCCATATCTTTCTTGTTAATAGGGTTGATACTATGCCGGTCGCCACTCCGACGATAAAGGCGATGAATACGGTTCTAAGACCGTTCGAGGAGCGTTCTTTTGACGTTTCCTTCAACTCGCTGTTCACCTTTTTAGCCTCTTTCAGCTGTCGCTTCAGTGTGCTGATGGTTTTTGAGTAACTTACGCCACCAGTTCCAGAGAATCGCAGTTGGCTTCTATGACCAACTGCTCAGGCTCTTTCTCCGTCGCAGCCCTCCGTTTCACTTTCACGCTCGCCTGTCCCTGCTTCGCCGTGTAGGCTGCCCCTTGAGGCAGCAGATGGAGGCTGTCCAGCGCAAGCGTCAGGCTCACGGCCGACATCGGCACCTTCACGGGCGTTTGCCATATTTCTACAACGCTCACCATGCTGTCCACGGCGTGCAGGCTCTCCTCTTGGCTCTCCAGTGTCGCCGTGCTTGCGGTCTTTCTGCTCGACGCGCATCCGCTTAAGCACAGGACAGTCATCACTGTAACGGCAGCTGTTAGCATCATCGATAGCCTTGCGTAGCCGTGCCATCTCGCGCTTTGTCGCGTTGAGGTCCTTTCTTGTTTCATTGAGTTCTTCCTTTAAAGGGGTTTACGATGTTCTCTATCAGTATCCGGGTGGCTTTCTCAGTGTTGTCAATCCGGACTGCCTCGGCGTCAGCCAACGCTTTCTCTGCTTCCGCTTTCGCTTTCCTCACGGTCGATTTCATCGTGATGACGGCTATCACCGTCGCCACAAGGCCGCCACCCAGCACCAGATTGATAATTTCACTGAGTTCCATACCTTATATTTTTATTGTCGAATACCTATTTCACGCAGCCATGCCGCCACATCAAAGCTCGGACACGCCTTGCCGGGATTCAGGTCGTGGTGTCCCACGATGCGTATCTGTGGGAACCTGCCGTGGAAGTCCTGCACGTAGCGTTTTAGAGCCTCACGCTGTGCTGCCGTCCGCGTGTCCTTGGGCTTCATTTGCCTGTCGCAGCCACCCACATACACAATGTGCCGGCTCACACTGTTGTAGCCTGATGCCCCGTTGGTCATTTCCCACGGGTCCACTTGCGCGTCCTCGTTGTTCTTGACCAGCCGCTCCACACGCCCGTCAAGGTGGAAGAGGTCGGTATAGCCCACCTGCTTCCAGCCCCGCCCGGCAGGTGGGGGCGAGGTATGCCACCGGCGTATTTCAGCCGAGCTCACCTCACGCCCCTCCGGGGTTGCCGTGCAGTGAATGACGAGGTACTTCATCGGTTTGCCCATTATGGATTCTCCTTATAGCCGCTTGCCATTACTACGCCTGCATCTGCTTTCTTCGGCATGCAGATAAAGTAATGACGGAAGTTGATCTTGTTGCGCTGGTATTCCGGGTCGGTCGAAGCCTCGCTGTAATACATCTTGGTCGAACCCGTGGCCTTGAACACGCGTGGAGTATAGAACGCGAACGAACACTGGAACTCGCCCTTGGCAGCCGTCGACCCCAAGTCCTTCTTCACACCGGCAGTGGTATAAAGTGGCGTATTGGCATATTCGAAGATGTCGAAGCCGTACAGCTTGCCGACCTTACCAGTGTTGCGGTCTATGTTGTACTGCTCACGGAAGTTCTGGCTGACGAGCAGCAGGTCGTTCACATGATCAGGACAGAGGACAAGGCGGCGATTCTCAGATGGCACCTTCATTTTGTCCAGCGCACGCTTCATCTCCACAAGATCGTTGGGTGTCAGGCGCAGACGGCCTGTCTCCGCATCACGCTCACCGGTCGTCGTCAGTATGGGTGTCTTGGCGGTGTTGTTCTTGGCACACAGGGCATGGGCTGCCTTGGTGAACTTAGCATCATTCAGCGCATTGCTGTGGGACTCCTTTACACGGGCCATTTTGTCATAGCTGATGGCATACAGTTCATCGTCCGTGATAGGTGTCACCTTCGTCTGGAACTTGTCCAGCTTCACGGCAATATCCTTGTCTTCCAATGCCTGAAGGGGAATGGGGTATGTCGTATTGTTCACCAGTACATCAGGATCCACACCGACATCCACAAGGTGAATTACGTCGTTCTCCGCAATGGAACTCTGGTCGGGCACACCATCAAGCCAAGAGCCTTCAAGACCGCTTCGCAGGGCTTTAACCAGCTCGCCCGTCCATATTTCAGTATAGACACCTTCACGGAGAGAGCCATCGGGAGCAGCTTGCCCGATTACGGCGGCAAGCACATTCATACCCAAGGCACCGGCCAACGGCGAAAGTCCTACCGTCCCGGCCAACGTTGCACCTGCTATCGCATTGAACAGCAGGGCAGTAAACATCATCAAAATTCTGTTCATCTTTTCTATTCTAAGGGTTCTACTTAAATCTCACAATCAATACCGTACTCGGCCTTGTACAGGCGCTTGTATTCCTCCGGGTTCTCAGAGCGCAAGGTCGCTATCTGGTCGGCCGGCACCTCGCTCAGTTTCGTGAAGTTCTGCTCTCCGGCAGGAACACCGCCCTGATGTCCCAATACGGAAGACAGCTTCACGGCAGGGTGCATCGCCTTCAGTGTCTTCTCCAGCTCCTCCGCGCCAATTTTCTTGCCCAGTTCCACGAACTGGTCTTTGTCCTTCTCCTCAAGTCGCTTCTCGGCGATGGCCTGTGTGACGAGATTGGTGATGTTCACCAGAGTAAGGCTCTCTTTCTCTTTCAGCAGAGATACGTTCTGCTCCTTCAGCTGATTCAGCTCTGTCAGTTTCGCTGAAATCTCCGCGTCCGTAGCCGTTTCCGGCAGCCCCAGTTGCAGGGCAATGGTCTTGTTTTCCATTTCTTCTGTTTTTTTGTTGTTTGTTATTATTTTTCAAAAAGTGGCAGGTCGCAGTCGCCGTCCCTGCCGAGGGTTATCACCTTTCCATTTCTCTGAAGCACGAGCGCATCGTCGTTTGCGCCGACATCGACGATACTGACCTCGAAGAGCTTGCTCTTGTGATGGTAGGGCGTGTCTGCCCGGCTACGAGCAGGTCCTTGTCCTCACTCGTTTCAAGTATCTCCAGACCGGCACTCACCATCCTGAGGCTTCCGAACTCAAACTGCTTCTTGCAGCGTTGGCTCAGTTCTGAGGCACAGTCGAACATCAATTCACCAGTTACCTCATTGTTCTCCACCTTCGGGTCTTTCACATAACCCAACACATTGCCGCGCTCGTGCATATAGAGCAGTACGGGGTTACGGTTGTACTGCGCCACGTCCACGCCGCTCGTCAGTACTCTGAACCCGTAGCTGTTCAAGCTGTCATTAGATATTCTTACTCGCTTTCCCATTTGCGTTTAATATTCGATTTCGACTGCAATATTACGTCATAAATCATTGACTACCAAAAAAGTATGAAACCACTGCACGCTTCTATGAAGCGGCTGCACCGTTTTTTTGAAACCTCAATAAAATAAGGCAATTTTGCAGTGGGAACGAAACTCCCAAGCAGACGTTTGAAAACGTCTGCTATGTAGAACCATACAAGCAGATTATGACAAAAGCAGAAACAGAAAAGAAAAAATCCCTTGCACGCTCTCTCTACCTTGCGGGAATGGAGCAGAACGAGATAGCGGAGAAAGTAGAGGTGTCAAGGGTTACCATATCCAAGTGGTGCAATGCGGATGGGTGGAAAGAGGCGAGGGCTGCAAAGAACGTAACACGACCGGAACTGGTCAATAAACTGTTACTCACAATCGACAAACTCATTACAGAAGTGAACGAGTCGGAAGACCCCTCGCTCATAGCAGGGCTGGGCGACAAGCTCGCCAAACTGTCCTCCGTCATCGAGAAGCTCGACAAGAAGGCCAATGTCGTGGATGCGATAGAGGTCTTCATGGCATTTTCCAAGTGGCTGGAGTACCGTGCCACCATCGACCCGACCGTAACGCCGGAGCTCATCAAGACCATCAACAAGTTTCAGGATATGTACCTCACCGAGCAGATGGGGATAAAGTAGAAGGCGTATGGCAACAGCAGCAGAAAAGAAACTGGCATTCGAACAGTGGAAGGAGCATTGCAAGCGCATCCAGTCCATTACGGACACCACGGCACTTGCCAACGAGACACCTGCCCAAAAAGACAGGCGCAAGGAAAGACTGCTCAGCAACTATGCCGCCTTCTGTGAGTATTATTTCCCTCATTTCCTCACGCTGCGTGATAAGACAACGGGCGAGGTGGTGCGAACGGTACACAACGCGCCGTTCCACAATCAGGCTGCACGCAAGGTTATGGAAACACCGAACCTGAAAGCGGTCTTCATGTGGCCGCGCGGTCATGCAAAGTCCACGCACTTCGACATCTTCATGCCGCTCTGGCTGATGCTGCGCCCCAAACGGCTCATCAATTTCATGGTCGTAGTTGGTAAATCACAGGACAGCGCAAACCGGTTGCTCGGAGATATTCAGGCAGAACTGGAATATAATCAGCGCATCATCGCTGACTTCGGGCAGCAGAAGAACCTCGGACTGTGGACGGCAGGTGAGTTCAAGACAGCCTCCGGCGTGAAGTTCCTTGCTGTTGGCCGTGGCCAGTCGCCACGTGGACTGCGTGAGCGCGAGGCGCGTCCGGACTACATTGTCATCGACGACCTTGACGATGACGAGCTCTGCCGCAATGAGAAGCGTGTGCACGATCTCACCGATTGGGTGAAGGAGGCACTCTTCGGGGCACTCGATGTGGGGCGCGGGCGTTTCCTTATGGTGGGAAACCTCATATCAAAGACCTCCGTACTGGCCAACATCGCAGCCACGCGAGGCGTATTCGTCTCAAAGGTACAGGCCGTCGATAAGAACGGTGAGCCGGTATGGAAGGAGAAATGGACCAAGGAAGACGCACAGGAGTACCGAGACTTCGTGGGCTACCGTGCGTGGGAGAAGGAGATGATGCACAATCCCATCGTGGACGGCACCATCTTCCGGGCCGACTGGATAAGGTACAAGCCCATGCCGTCGCTCCGCAAGTATGATATGCTCGTATGCTATACCGACCCGTCTTTCAAATCAACCACAGCCAACGACTACAAGGCTTCCCGGCTGTGGGGCAAGCTCGGAAACGAACTCCATCTCATAGACTGCTATGTACGGCAGGACACGGTCGGAGGTATGGTACGATGGCTTTATGACCTCTACGAACGGACGAGGGACAAAGTGGCCATACTCTTCTTTATGGAGGCGAACTTCATGCAGGACGTCATTCTGGACGAGTTCGCCGTGGAGGGCAACCTGCGTGGATACCAGCTGCCTATTATGCCCGACAAGCGCAAGAAACCTGAGAAAATACAGCGTATAGAAGCTGTCAGCCCACTGTGGGAACGTGGCTACGTTTACTACAATGAGAAGCTCAAGGACTCACCCGATATGCAGGTGGGCATAGAGCAGACGCTGGCTCTCGAACGTGGCAGCCGTGTGCATGACGATGCACCGGACGCTGACGAGGGGGCGATATGGATCCTGCAGCGCAATGCAAGACAGGAAAGTTTTCAACCGGTGTTCGGAAAAAGACCGACCGCCAAAAATTCATGGTAGTATGATAAAACTGATAAAAGACATCATTTTCGCTTGGAAATACAAGCGTGCAGTCCGTAAGGCAAAGAAACTGTCGGCCTTGTTCGGAATGAAGTATTATGTGCTTAGTATGGGAGGTAATCTCAAGGTCGTTCCCAAGCAGAATATTCGCCACCTCGTGCGCACCCGTCGCTTCCGTAAGGGCGTAAAGGTGTCGGACATAGAGAAGCACGCATTGTATGTAACTGTATAGAAAAGGAGGTGACAGATGTTTATTACAGACGAAGACTACAGGGTGGTCATAGGGTGAGGCAGCCCTGAAGACCGTATCACAGACCTCTGCCGAAAACCGTGCCAATGCCGAGAGTGAGGCGCAGGAGGAGATTTCAAGCTATCTCAGACCTGTTTACGACTGCAAGGCAGTGTTCACAGCAGAGGGCGATAAGCGAAACAAGCTCATTGTCATGTACACCTGCGACATAGCCCTCTATCACATGGTATCGGCCATGCCCCAGAAGATGGGCAGCGAGATCCGGAAGGAACGTTACGAGCGTGCCGTGAAATGGCTGGAAGGCGTGCAGGCTGGAAAGATTGTGCCGGACCTGCCCGTCTGCGTTGACGCGGCAGGGGAGCCGTCCGGCATCGGGGTCGTCTTTCACTCACAGAAACCTTTAAGACATAACTGGTAATGGATATAAAGAGATTTTTCAGCGGTCTGACAGGACGCTCTGACACGAACGTCCTTCACACTCACTATGGCAGTTTCAACCTTGCCAAGGAAGATGACCGCCAGCGTGTGAAGCATGTGGTCATGGCACTGCAACGGACCACCGACGCCCTGACGAGAAAGGATATTGCAGATTGGCGCAGGGCGTGGCAGATGGCCATCAACGTAGATGAACCCAACCGTCAGAGGTTGTACGACATCTATCGCGACTCTGACGCTGACGGCCACCTTTCTGGCTGTGTCCGCCAGCGTGAAGGCTTCGTCATGGCTAAGTCGTTCAAACTTGTGGACACAGCCGGGAACGAGAGCGACGAGGCACTGCATTACTTCGACCAGTCGTGGTTCAAGCAGCTGTGCCGTCTTGCCCTTGATTCCGTATACTGGGGGCACTCGCTCATTGAGCTGGGCGACATCGTGCAGGACGGTGACGGATTGCGCTGCTATGACTGCGTGAGGCTCATACCTCGCAAGCACGTCATTCCTGAGTATGGGCGTGTGGTAAAGCAGATTGGTGATGACTGGAAGACAGGCATCGACTTCCACCAGCCGCCGTTCTCCGACTGGCTCATAGAGGCAGGACAGCCCGACAACCTCGGTCTGTTTCTGAAGGCTGCACAGCATACGATTCCTAAAAAGAACATGCTTGCCTTCTGGGACACCTTCGGTGAGATATTCGGCATGCCCATGCGTATTGCCAAGACAGCATCACGGGACAGTAAGGAGATAGACCGGCTTAACCGTATGCTCGTCGAGGCTGGCGCTTCGCAGACTGCCGTCATGCCCCTCGACACGGAACTTGAGTTCATTGAATCCACGCGTGGCGATGCGTACAATGTCTATAACCAGCGCATAGACCGTGCAAACTCAGAACTGTCCAAGCTCATCATCGGGCAGACGATGACCATCGAAGACGGCAGCAGCCTCTCGCAGAGCCAGACGCACCTGCAGGTGTTCCAAAACCTTGTGGAGGATGACGCCGATATGCTGCGTGACATTGTCAATAACCAGCTCATTCCACGAATGGTTGCCCACGGCTTCCCGCTCAAGGGCTTTCGCTTCGACTGGGACGATTCCATCGACTATACGCCGGAGCAGCAGGTAGCATACGAGACGATGGTGGCAGACCGCTACGATGTGGATCCGGCTTACTTCGCGGAGAAGTATTCCATGCCTGTGGGGGAACGACGGAACAATATGCCTATGATGGAACCGCAAGAAGACCCTGACGACAAAAAAGGGAAGACTGATGATAAGAACAAACAGCAAAAAAATGTACACCCTTTTTTTCGATTGAGCCCCACTGACTACGTGGGGCTGCACAGCCAGTATGGGGAAATCCTACAGTCTGCCCACCACACACTGACACTCGACAAGGAGACCGAGGATAAAGTCCAAGCAAAACTTACCAAGGCTTTCAAAGATATGATGTCAGCACTTTTCAAGCAGAAAGGGGCGACGCTCGACATCAATATTCTTGCATCTGACGAGGCGCAGGAGTTTATCGGAACCCACGCCTCCGTTCTGGATACTTCTTTCAGACAGGTAAAGATGTCTGAGGGTATGCGCAGAAGGCTTGAACGCTCCAACTACATTTTCTCCGGACTGAAGACATTTCACGAGCTGAACGAGGCTTTCCCGTCGCTTATCGATGAGAACGGCAATCGGAAGCCGTTTGAACGCTTTTTGAATGACGTTAAAACAATAGACACCACATACAACCGGAACTATCTCCGTGCCGAGTATAACTTCGTCCAGTCATCTGCCGAGATGGCTGCTAAATGGGAGCAGTACGCAGAGGACGGAGACCGCTACAACCTGCAGTACCGGACTGCCGGCGACAGCAAGGTGCGCCCGGAACACGCTGCCCTCAATGGCGTTACACTGCCGATGTCCGACCCGTTCTGGGAATCCTATTACCCACCCAACGGCTGGGGCTGCCGGTGTACGGTTGTGCAGGTACGCAAGTCAAAGTATCCGGCTACACCGCAGGACGAAGCGATGGCTCGTGGAGAGGAAGCCCTGCAGGGCGACACGAAAGGGATATTCCGCTTCAATGCCGGCAAGCAGAAGAAGACCGTGCCCGATTACAATCAATACACCATCAGACGGTGTAACGACTGCGACTTAGCAAAAGGCAGGGACAAAACTCGCCTTTATCCCTGAGAACGAACTGTGCGCTGCCTGCAAGCTCATCAGAATGTGCGAGAGCCAGAGGTTTGAAACGAAAAGGCAATATCCCAATGGAGGCAGGGTACAGGTACATCAGTTGGTCAATCCTGCCGACAGCGACTATCATAAACTCATGCAGGTTGCCGAATTCTTTGCCAAGCAGGGACAGCAGGCGAGGCTTACTCCCAAGATGTCCCGACCGCAGAAGTTCGTCTATCAGAATATCTACCACTCGCTCATGGGAACAAAGTACGAGGGCAAATGCCCTGACCTGCTCATCGATGGCAAGTGGTACGAACACGAGGGATTCACCTCCAGTAATCCAAAGCGGGCATTCCGAAATATGCTGAATGATGGATTGAAACAATCGGATAGACTAATTATTGACAAACCTGATTTGACCGAAGCGTACATGAAAACGCATCATCCATCAGAGAATAAAGGATGGACAGCGTATCACAGAAGTGTGGTTGAAGAATGGAGAAAAATTAGAAGTATTGTATAAAAAGTTAGAGGAATGATTGCTCATTCCTCCTTCTACGAGGAATCGGTAGTCATTAGCTACGGAATCCTCACTGCAAATATAGTAATAAACCATCAAATATCAAACAATTATGAAGAAAATTATCGAATTTCTCAAAAATCAAACCACTACAAGCACCTTATCGGTGGTTTTATGGTGGGATTGCTTGCCTGTTCGCCTTGGACAGCACTCTATTCGGCTGTCGTGGCAGCCACCTGTCTTGAACTCAAGGACAAGATGTACAGCAACATCTATGGCTGGACAGACTGGTCGCTCTCGGTAGGTGGTGGTGCCGTTGCCGCGCTTATCTGGCTGATTCTCTGAAAAAGTTGAACGGAAGCCCCCTAAATATGAGTACCTTTGCATTTGGAACGGCGGAGTCCCCAATCCCGTGTTGTCTATCGTGGCAGCAACAACGCGAACCCGAACTGCGGTGTCTCGTACACGAATGCGAATAACGATGCTTCGGCTTCGCACACGAATGTCGGTTCGCGTCTGGCAAACAATCAATCGGTCCCACGGCAAAGGAGGACGTGTCCTTACAGCTGCACCGAGGGGGCAAGCCATGGCAAAAGCACTCATCAGGGTGGAAAGCCGGAACATCAAGTGTCGGGTGGAGTTTGGTAGGTCCACACCAAGACTCGAAAAACTCAGGCCCGGAGTAGGAAGGCTAATGCCTTTCGTGTATAAATATAAAAGCAGATAAAAGAGATGCGCAGGGAAGGATACATCATCGAGGAGGTCGTAGAATACTCCAATATGTCGGACTCGTTCGACAGGGTGCTGCGTGGTACCAAGCGAAAGGAAAGCCCGCAGGGGTGTTCGCTGCTTGCCCATCGCGAGGAGGTAATTCGCGAGTTAAGTGAGTGTATCGAGGCAGGAACCTTCACGGTCAGGGACTACCGTGAGCGTGAGATCAATGAGAACGGCAAGGTACGCCGCATACAGATTCTGTCAATGAAAGACCGTATAGCAGTACACGCTATCATGGCTGTGGTGGACAGACACCTGAAGAAGCGTTTTATCCGGACCACCTCTGCAAGTATCAAGGGAAGGGGTATGCACGACCTTCTGGCATATATCCACAGGGATATGCAGGAACAGCCGGAATCGACACGCTACTGCTACAAGTTTGACATCAGCAAGTTCTATGAGAGCATTTCTCAGGATACGGTGATGGATTGTGTACGCCGGGTGTTCAAGGACGAGAGGGCTCATCGCTATGCTTGACGGTTTTGTCCGTATGATGCCTCATGGACTGAGCATAGGGCTCCGTTCCTCACAGGGACTTGGAAACCTGCTGCTGTCCATACACCTTGACCACGTGCTGAAAGACGAGTGCGGTGTACGTCACTTTTACAGGTATTGTGATGATGGAGTTGTACTTGCCGGTTCCAAGAGGGAACTTTGGGAAGTGCGCGAAATCATACACCGTCAGATAGAGAGCATCGGTCTGAAGGTAAAGAGGAATGAGCGTATATTTCCTGTTAGGGAAGGAATAGACTTCCTCGGCTACGTAATCCGTCCTGACCACATTCTCCTGCGCAAGCGTATCAAGCAGAAAGCCGCTAAGAAACTGAATGAAGTAAAATCAAGAAAGAGACGGCGTGAACTCATAGCCTCGCTTTACGGCATGGCAAAGCACGCCGACTGCAATAATATGTTTTATAAATTAACAGGCAAAAAAATGAGATCATTTAAGGACTTGAACGTTTCTTACCAGCCGGAAGACGGCAAGAAACGTTTTCCCGGAACAGTGGTGAGTATCCGAGAACTGGTAAACCTGCCTATCGTGGTCAAGGACTTCGAGACGGGTATCAAGACAGAACAGGGGGATGACCGCTGCATTGTCTCCATCGAGGTGAACGGGGAGATGAAGAAGTTTTTCACCAACAGCGAGGAAATGAAGAATATCCTCGCACAAATTAGGGAAATGCCGGACGGCTTCCCGTTCGAGACAACTATCCGGACGGAAACTTTCGGCAAGGGTAGAACAAAATACGTTTTCAGCTGATGATTAGAGTACAAGGAAGTGCCGGTGTGAGGCTGCTCGAATGCACCAACCCGGCAAGAGGAAAATGGCGTGTGCGTTGGGACGTGCAGCAAAAAGATGATGGCTCGGCAGATTATATGGAACACGAGTTTGACCACCTGCCGGAACTGGAGGAAGTAAAGAGCCTCATAATAGCATGGTACAATGCCAAGGTAGATGAAGCCATACTTTCGGGATTCACCTACGAGGATATGGCTGTATGGCTGTCGTCCGAAAACCAGTTCAACTATAAATCGGCATACGACCTTGCCGCCCTACAGACCGCAGGGGCAACCCTGCCCGTTACCTTCAAATTCGGGACAGACGAGCAGCCGCAGTACCGCAAGTTTGAAACGCTCGACGAATTGACGGATTTCTACGTCAAGGCGATGACTTATATCCAGTCCTCTCTGGCCAATGGTTGGAAGGAAAAGGACGCCATCGACTGGTCGGCATACAGGAAGGAGGCTGACCATGAGTAAGGGCTGTGGTTGTCAGAGTGGAATCTTCAGGTGGTTCAAGCCACCCTATGCAAAGTTGTTCTATGCGGCATGCTGCATCCACGATGATGACTACGACCGTGGGGGCAGTGAAAGCGACCGCAAGGCTGCTGATGTCCGCCTGTTCGTGAATTGCTTCCGGAAGATAGGAAAGTGCAGTTTCGCACCGGCAAAGGCTCTCTGGGTAGCTGTCATTGCACTATGCTACTACTGGAGCGTCCGCCTGCTTGGTGGAAACTATTTCAAGTATAGTGGATAGTTGAGAGTCCCTTCGGGGGAGGGATATAAAAAGCCCCCGGCCTGTTAATAGTCATCTCACCTACATATTAACACATAAACGCCACAAGAGCGCGACCGGGGCAAATGCCCTTCCGACCACTCTTATGGCTTTTTTTATGCGCCTATGTAAGTGAGATGTTGCAAAGATACAAAATTTTATGAAGATGAAGATAATTGAGGTCTTGAAATTTAACAGGGAACTGATAAAAAGACTGCGAATGGCAGGAATACGCTTGGAAGATGAGCAGTTCGTGGACTTGTATAGTGATTATACCACACTGCTTGCGAAAGGAGAAAAGGTGTCATACATCGTGGCTATCCTTTCAGAAAGGTATGCCGTAAGTGAACGGAAGGTGTATGGGCTCATCAAGCACTTTCAAACAGACTGCACGCCCTCTGCAGTGTGATTTGCCGGCTTTGTTCTTTCGTCTGTACCGGCATGGGTATCTTTGTGCCGACAAGCAAAAAGACGAAATATGAACAAGTATTACCAAATTCTTCAAAGAATCCTCGTGTCAGGGAAGACACAGGACAACAAGAAGGAACCATCCGCTACCTGCTCAACGAACAGCTGACACTCAACCCCGGCGACCTGCTCGACATCTTTGAGAGCCACGGCATTGCCCGAAAGAAACTGAAAAATGAACTCCGCCTCTTTATGCAGGGGGAGCGTAATGTAGAGAAATACAGGGAAGCGGGTATCAACTGGTGGGACTACTGCGGTCCGGTTCTTGTGAACAGCTATCCCACTTATCTGGAGAAACTTCCACCATTGATTGCGAAGATCAACCGTGAGAAGCGCAGCAGCAAGAACTATGTCCTTTTTCTTGGCTCAACAAATGCAGAAAGCAATCAAGCACCCTGTCTCAGCCTCGTGCAGTTTCAGATTGAACAGGGAGAACTCGTGCTTACTGCCTACCAGCGCAGTAGCGATGCCAACCTTGGACTGCCTGCCGACATCTACCATCTCTACCTTATGGCAAGACAGATAGAACTGCCGCTGAAGTCCATCACGCTCAATATCGGCAATGTACACATTTACGAGAATAACATCAGCCGGACGGAACAGCTTCTTGCCGGAAATGAGGACACTAAATTTGACCTAAATGTATGAGCCGTATGTATAAGTCAGCCCCACTGCCTTTCGTAGGACAGAAAAGAATGTTCGTCAAGGAGTTTATAAAGGTTTTGTCGCAATTTCCTGCCGACACCGTATTCGTGGATTTGTTTGGAGGCTCGGGCTGCTCTCGCACATTGCCAAGCGTACCAAACCCTGAATCGACAGTGGTTTACAATGATTTTCGACAACTATCGCTGCCGACTACAGCACATTCCACAGACCAACAGGCTGATAGCCGACCTGCGCGACATCGTGGCAGACAAAGTGCCACGCAACAAGCCCATCACTGGCGAGTTGAGGAAGCGTATCTTCGCCCGTATCGAGCAGGAAGAGAGAGTGGTCGGATATGTTGATTTCATTACGCTGTCCTCATCGATTATGTTCTCAATGAAATACAAGTTGAGTGTGCCTGAAATGCGAAAGGAAACCCTTTACAACAGCATCAGGAAGAGTGACTACCCAACCTGCCCGGACTATCTCGACGGGCTTGAGATAACCTCCTGCGACTACAAGGAACTATTTAACCAACACAAGGACACACCGAGCGTGGTGTTCCTCGTGGATCCTCCTTATCTTTCCACGGAGGTAGGCACCTATAATATGTACTGGAAAATGGCTGATTATCTGGACGTGCTGAATGTCCTTGCAGGTCATTCCTTTGTCTATTTCACTTCCAACAAATCCTCCATTCTTGAATTGTGTGAGTGGCTGGGACGTAACCGGTCCCTCGGCAATCCGTTTGAGAATGCTGTCAAGGTGGAATTCAACGCGCACATGAACTACAATGCCTCGTACACGGATATGATGCTGTTCAAGAAGGAGGCTGTCTGATCGCGTTTATTTCCAACCTGTGCGCATGAAAAAGCCCCGACGGTAAATTGTCCGTCGGGGCTTCTTTGTTTCGATGCAGGGCGTTTATTCCGTCATCAGATAACGCACTTCATAGCTGTCTATGCTCTCCAATATGTCCTCGTGGTTGTGGTTGGTGTCTATTGCGACGAGCGTCATTCCATTGAAACGCTCACCGTCCAGCCCTTCGAGTGTAGAATGTATTTTTATAGCTCAGATCCCAAGCTGCGTCCTGACCGCCCTCGATCCAGTCTGTAACGATGTGCAGGCGCACCAGTCCCCTGCCACGATGCCCCCTGCCTTGGAACGGCGAGCAGTTGATGGTGGCTATCTCCACGAACACGGCAGGACGTTCCCAGTTATCCTCCTGCTCAATGAACTCCACGTTGTGGTTCCACAGGGCAATGTGCGCCACTTCGGGCACGTTTACATTCAGTTTTTCCTTGATGGCGTTGTATAATTCTTTTCTCATTTTTGTTTGATGTCTAAATGGTCAAAATACTCGGTCAGATTTTCCTCTATGATTTCGGTTACCGTTTTCTCCACTTCAGGTGCCGTGCCGAGGAACTGCCGCTTGGGTATCTTGATACTGCTGCCGACTTTCATCAGGGCAAGCAGTTTCCAGAACTCGGCCTCCGTACTCAGCTGCACCGTGCGTTTGTCCTGCCTTCGTTCCCCGTTCTTCTTGCGGCCGAACGAGCCGACCGCCTCGTAATACCTGTGCCAGAAGTAAGCCTTCATCTTCCTCGTTACCTTGATTTCGCCCCCCTCGTTGTGAATGACAGCTGCAGGGTGAGAGGAATAGAAGGTTATACTGCTGTCCGTACTCCGGCTCTGCACGCTGCGCCGCAGACCGCCAGTGTCAATCAATATGGAACCACCGGGGCGCATCGGACTTTTTCGCCTTGCCCACTTCTGTGAGAAAAAGCCCTGCCGCTCGAAATTCCTGTCGAACTCGTCCGTAAGATCGACACGGATGTCTTTCAAAATTCGGGCAATAACCTCGTGCAAATCATCTTTCATTGTCGTTACCGAAATCAAAGAGCAATAGCTGACGGGTATCGTCAGCTATCTTATTCTTGCTTTCTGCGCTCGCGTTCAGTATGTTGTAGAACGTGCGCTCCGTAATAGCATACACAGGATATACGTACCGTCGCCATATCTCGCGGTTGGAAATTCCGCTCTTGGCATGCTGGTCGTATATCCTGTTTATTTCCTCCACACGTTTCTGGTAACTTACTCCGCGTCGCTTCTGCATATCCTATCGCTCCTTTTGTTTGTAAGGTCTGATGTCATATTCCATAACCGCGCTCACCGTAACCCTGCCTGAACCCTCGCACTGGGGGCACTGCTCAAAGGTAAACGTGCCGTCTGTCGCTATCCGCCGGTAATGCCCCGTGCCGCAGCACTTGCGGCACAGGGCTACTTTGGGCGCCTTTGTTACTTGGTGCTTCATGCCGTTTCCTCCTTCTTGGGTTCCACGTAGAAGGCTTCGTCCTGCACTACCTGAATGCCGCATTTGGCCATGCTATCCGCCATCTGTTCGGCATCACGGTCGGCAAGCAGCTTATCCTTGGCGATGTCCCAAGTCTGGCGTGCATAGTCAGGAAGGAACTCCTTAACCAGTTGCAACGCGCTTGCCCATGTAAAAGCCTTTGAGGGTCTTCAGCTTCGGCGTGCCCGTGCGGAAGCCTATCACACCGTGCGCCATGTCGAGGCTCTTCTTCTTGGTGAACAGCTCGGCTTGGTTCTCCGTGGCGAATGCCTGAAGAGTGTCGAACGCCTTGTCGCGCTCCTCCGAGAGGGTGGCTATCTTGTCGGCATACTTCTCACGGTACTTGGCGCACTGCAACTCAATGTCCGCATTGATTTTCTGCAACTGTGCATCGCTCTTGGCATAGGTTGCAAACGCTTCATCGGCGGCTTCTCTGCTCACGCCGGTAATGATTACTTTTTTTCTTTCTTGTTGCCATTGTATTTTTCTTTTTTTATAGGTTGATAAAACTAATCTTCTATGTCGGGCGACCAGTTCAGCTTCTGGCGCTCATCCTCAATCTCAAAGGAAAGCTGCTCAAGGCAGTTGTCATACTCCGCTTCGCTTAAGCCCTCCGTGAGTTCTTTGATGTGCTCCATCGCACGCTTTACAAATTCTCTTGGTATCATATTCATTAACTTTCTGCTATATTGCCCATAGGGACATAAACAAATGAAGTCTTACTTTTCTGCTCTTCCCGTGGTCGCTGTGGTTTCAGACCGCCCTTGCGCTTGATAGTCCTCAGTTTTACAGCGAGGTCTTCAAGCTCCTCTATGCTGATGTTCCTGAAAGGCTTACCAGCAAGACGGGAATTCAGACAGAAGTTGTCTACTCGCGCCCAGTCTGTGGTATCCACACCGAGCTGCTGCATCAGCTTCAGGCACACGCTGCGCTTCCGTCTGAGTTCCTTCCGGATGGCCTCCCTGCGCTCATCGAATCCTGCCACTCGTTCCATATCGTTGCACATCGCATCGTACTCCTGTATGGAAGTCTCGTGAAGGTGGACCGTCCGACCGTGGGTATATTGCTCCACAAGCGTTTCCTTATCTGCTCCGGGCAGTTTTTTCAGCAGACAGTAGAAACGTGCGTAGTTCCGTTCCGCTCCCATAGCTTCTCCTCCTTCCAGTCCTTGTATGCGCTGCGGCCACAGGCTACGACCTCGGCCACGCTGTTCTTGAAAATATCAATGTCGAACAGTGGTGTGCCGTGTACACAGATGTACAGCCTGCTGTTGAATTCCATTACCTGCACAGCTTCCCGTGCTTCTGCATCAAGTGCCGCCTGACGGTCTGCTTCGATACGCTCCGCACGCTGCTCGTGCCACACTTGAATACGCTTCTTGATTTCGTCTAAAAAATTGCTCATTGTCATATTGATTAAAGATTATACATTGTCTGACGCTCTCCACTCAACGGTTATCACTGCGTCGAGCCTGCCACTGCCCTTTGCATATCGGGCACTCTTGCTTGTAGCATTCCTGCCACTCATCTTCCTGCCAATGGTAGCCGTTCCCTTGACAGTAAGGACAACTGTGCCCACGGCTCTCGATGCGGTTTGTCATGCGCCCGCCCGGACTCATACGCCCCGGAGCAATTTCAATCATCCGTCTTTCCTTGCTCATATCGCTCTTTTTTTGATAGTCTTATTCTTTCGGGCAGTACCACGGTATAGTTGCAATATCAGCAGCACCGTCCTTCCGTTCTCACGGGATAGGGATTATTACCCATCCCCTCTATCTCTTTGCCGCAGATGCAGCATTTTTCTTTATCGTCCATATCATAGATTGTTACTTGTTTTCAATATACCTTCTTTCCAGACAACGTAATGGTTTCCGGCTTCACCAATTGACCTGCCCAAGCAGTAGGCTTTGTAACCCATCACACGAACCTTCATATCGCAGATATACCTGAGCCGTCGTGCCGGTTTGCCAGTTGGCTCACTTTTGTCCTCTTGGCTGATGAAGATGAAGCACTTGCGATTGAAACGGCGCATCAAGGCAACAGCAGCAGGATAAGTCCAGCCGAAATCGTCGTATGCCACTTGGTAGGAGTCCACGATAATGAACTTTCGGGCTCTTTGGCTTGGCAAGGCGTTCGGCAAGTTCATCTATCGAATCATCAGTTACAACGCGAAAGCGTCCCTGCACCTCGTTCATTCCCAAATAGTCCATTCGACGTTGAAAACTCTGGTTTACACGTTCCTCGTAGCTCATATAGAGAACAGGACCATACTTGCATAGTTCCTTGCCCAACTGCATCACGAATGAACTTTTGCCCTGCGCACTCGCCCCACTGATAAACCAAGAGGCGTTCTCGGCAGGGAAGCCAAACGGCTCACTCCACTGCTCACCCCAAGGCAATGTTACCCATTTCTTGGCTGCAATCTCTTTCGGACTGTATGCGCGTTTCGTCATTTTTCCGTTTTGATAAGTTCCATAACAGTTGCGTCTGCAATTTCCACTGCATACTTGGCAATAAGTTCTGCTGTTATTGGACCTTCATCTTTTTTTATCATTGGTGCCACAAATAAGGCTGATTTAGCCAGTTCGTAGCGGCGTTGCTCCCAATCAATCTCGTGGTCTCTCTGCCTACGGTTCATCTGTATGACCGCATCCATATACTGCATTTCTATCTTTGTCATCATAATTATGCTCCTCTCTTTAATTTTTCGATTTCTGTATATACTCGCCTCAGACCGCCACCGCTCTTGCGTACTATCTGACCAATGTCCGTGCCTTTCGGTGCGTTCACGCTGGCCACGGCACGGGCTTGCTCAACAGGAACTCCCTACGGTCATCTTCTTGGTCAGGCGTTACACGGCTGTACCTACCGCCATAGCGTGAGAATATCTCGGCATAGCCCACTTTCTGATGTTCCACCATTCTGTTGATTTTGGCACGCAGTCCGTCTGCTCCCATCATATACCAGCCACAGCACATTTCCGTTGCGTTCCACAATGCCTTCAGTTCAAGGAAAGCCTCGTACTGCAAGTCCCCAGCTTCGTCCAGCACTACCAACGGACGCTCCATCGAGCGTAGATAATACACGAGATCCTCGTAGGTGTCCTGATACTTGCCGCTGATGCCGACACCAAACTCCTGTGCTATCTTCTTGACCAACGCACGCTTCGTCTTCACTTGTGAACAATCGACGTACACAGCGTTACGGTGTTCGTGCACATACCAGCGTGCCGTATAGGTCTTGCCGATGTTGGGCAGGTCGCAGAGTATCACGCTCAGACTGCGTTCCTGACACGCCTCCATCTGCAGGCTGATATACCTGAAGGTTTCCGTCTGTGCCCCTTTCCACTCAATCGTCTCTCGGAGGTTCACGTCCAGCCTCCGGGCAATGTTTACCCAGTTGGCATCACTCAGCGCTTTCTCCGTTTGGCCTTTTTTCAAGCCGTTATAGACACTTGGAGAGATACCCAGTGCCGATGCGTGCTTCGCATCACTCGGATAGTTCTTGCGGTTGGCTGCTATCGCCTCCAGTATCCGCTGTTTTTGAGTCTCACTAATCATATTCTAATGGCATTTTAACGTTATTCTATATGTCTGCGACCGCTCTGTCCGATGCGCTTAGCAATGGCATTTTTGGCTCATATTTCAGAGGAGCGGGGATTTCAGTTCCAGTACCTCCTGCTGTGCCTGTTGGCTCGGCTTCAGTATTCCCAGTCTGTCGATGGCGTTGTCCTCAACATATTTGTTGAACTTCGCTATCTTTTTCTGCTGTTCCACGAATGCAGCTTGGTCTTCTTCCGTCTGTTCGGCCATAACACGGCTGTAAGTATTCACTTTCTCCACGGTGTCGATGTATTTGCCTTTCTGATAGATAAACACCTCCTGTGGTGCGCCTTCATCATCGGGAAGATAACAGGCCGTTACCTTATAATTGTTCGGTTCCAGCCGTTCCAGTACGCTCGTGCTGCTCAGCCACCAGTCTTCGTGTGCCACCCTTACGGTCGAATTTCTGCGAATACTCGTTTCCACTCTTTCACCGATATGATAGGCAAGCGTTCTCGCATCGTATGGCAGCAGGTTCGGGTTGATGTTTGCCTCCAGCACCTGCCAGCGCGTCATTCCCGGATACATCTTCTGGTTGGGGTGCAGCATGTTGTTCCACTCTTCATTGTCCTTACGGTCATCGGCAACCAGCTGCTCCCAAGTGAAATATTCCTTGTCCTCGTAGAGTTCGTTGGTCTCGTCGCTGATTTTCTGATACTCCTGACGCCACTTGCCCTTGCCGTAGAAACGACCGATACCCTCGTGGTTCTTGTGTATCACGCTGCGCTTCTTCGCACCGTTCAGAGGCTCGGCATATTTCTCCTGTGAGTTCAGAGGGGCGCAGAAGCGCACGAACTTGAACACTGTCTCGGCTTTCAGGAAGCCCTCCTTGTACTGGCTCATCAGGTGGTTCTCCACCTCGATACCGGCAGGAATGCCCCAGCCGTTACGCGCTATCAGTCGGAACATATCACGGAAGCAGTCCACTACGAGCCGCTCGTCCTTCTTCCTCGCATAGCTTGCGCCTATCACGCACTGGCTTACTACGTCGTAGGCATAGTATGCGTGCACACGCTGCTTCGTATCTTTCAGCTTGCGTGTGAGGGTCCACGTCGTCCATCGTGATCTGGCTCAGTGAGAACTGTCCGCTATGACGGTGCATATAAGGCATTTGTTCGTGCATAAAAGGTACTCCAGCTTGATAGCGACTTTTCTATCAGCATTTTGGTTGCCGGCTCGTTCAGTATATTGTTGATGGTACTCTCGCTCAGGGACTTCGGGTCGCCGTTCTTATCCGTGAAATCATCGGGATTGAACAGTTCTCCGGTTTTCGGGTCGTAAACATCAAGCTCGCCACAGACAAAGCTGATATACATCTCGTGTACGTTACTGTTGTAGGGCTTGTTCGGCAAGACTGCCAAGCCACGGACCAGTTGCTTGGTCTTGTAATCCACCTTCCTTGCGCTCTGGTTTCCAAACTTGCCGCTGATAAGACAGCCGTAGCCGTTGCGCTTGTAGTCGTTTACCTTCTTCCTGAAGCGCAGCGTACTGGCAGGGAGTGTATGTCCCAGTTCCTCGCGCAAGGTTTCGATGGTCTTAGCCATCATATCCCAGTTGTATCTACCACCGAATAGGCGTTGGCTGTCCCGTGCGCGCTCATAGAGTTTGATGCAGCAGTTCAGTACCGAGGCGTTGATGATATACTCGCGCTTCTTTTTCTCGTCAAGGTCGATACCTGTCTTGCTGCGATCATGGAAGAAGGCAACAGCAGCTTGGTCCATCTCATAATTGGAAAGCACCCACGTCTTGATGCGAACCTTGTCGCCACCGGGATACATTTCCTCGACAGCCTCCTTGTATTTTTGTCGGCAAACTGTCTATGGCAATCAGAGCACAACAGCCATTCGCACCACCTCCACGACGGACAACGTCTATCTGACCTTTCCAAGCCTTATATTTGTAATTAGGCTCGGTCATAATTCCGCTGTCCACAAGCTCGTGGTAGGATATGCAAAGTTTATTACCGTAATACTCCATACCGTCCTCCTTATCTCAATGCCGATGCCCAGTTATGGATGGAAGGTATTTCGCTGACCATCACGTGATTGTAGCGCTTTACTTCTGTTCCTTTGTGAAACACTACGCAGTTCTCCTCCTTATAGCAGAACTCCAGCAAAACATCGTTGGGCAGATGCCATCGCATATAGCCGTCGGCATCGTACAGGATTTCAGCTTCCTCAGCTTTTACCATTACAATGCCTCCACGTTGCAAAGCGAGCGTGCGTATCTTCTTCATAAGGTCGTTGCCCTCATTTATATCCTCAAAGTGCGTAGCGTTGAAAATTGTGCGCTCAGTGACCTTTAGTGCCTTTGAGATAAATTCGCGGTCTGCTTTCTGAATGTGAATGTACTTTTTCATAATCTCACTTATTTATTAGTTATACTTGGGACGGATGCCGGGAGTCGAACCCGGAGGTAGCGATCCTGCTGTCCGAGCCATCCGTCTTGTTATCCTACAATCTATTTACCCTCTTTTTCCAAGAACTTTCTTTTAATTGTTTCAAATATCATACTGTTCAGCTTTAGGACGGCTATGTATGTTTCGTCCTTGTAACGCACTTCTTTGTTTGGTTCTGCAGCATTCATATCGCAAATAATTTCGCCTACAGCATCCAAAAGTCTGTCCAAATTGTCATCATCTACTTGATACAAAAAGTGTCTCGTTCATAATCTTTAATTCTTAAAATTCGTTACTCTCGCCCTTTTTTCGTATCTTTGGGCGCGTTTCCAAATGGAATACGTTGCAAAGATAGTATGAAAATCTCATACTACAAAATATTTAGACGTAAATTTTCATACTAAAATGAAATAATGGGCGAGAATCTCAGATTTATAGAACTCATAGATGAGCTAAAAAGAAGAGGAGTAATATCTGATTATGTGCAGATTGCAGCACAATTAGGTACCAATAAGGCTGCAATAAGTGATATTAAGAGTGGTAGAAAAACTATCGGTTGAAATTATTAGAAGTATGAAATCTTCATACCCTGTGGTTAATATTGAGTGGATTATAATGGGAGAAGGAAGCCCTTTATAGAAACTACTACAGAAATGAATATCCCGCAATTAGGGTGATACTACCATCTTCTTAGACAAAATTTCGAAGCAAGCAGAGGAAATCGGACAACTCAAGGAGCAAGTCCGTCAATTAACTATTGAAAAAAAGAAAGGCTTGCCGCCAGTGCCCAGTCTTCAAACACTGCGAACGTCGGGTGAGACATCTTTAGAGTTATCAAGGGAGGACGTTGGCACGAAAAAGAATAGCAAGAAGATACCCCATAGCTTCCCAGTTCCCTCCCTTTCTCCTTCTTTTTCTCTATTCTCCCCTCTCTTTTATGCATAAAAACAGGAAAGTTACTGATATATAGTCATTTAATAATGTAGAATTTCAAAAGTAGGTGGCATTTGGGGGGTTATCGATACAAAAACGTGCATATCATTAAAAAAAGTAGTATCTTACCCTCATTGTATCGCACCCCCTCAAAACCTACTTTACTAACCCCAGTTATCGAAAAAACTAACCCCACTTTTTAACCCCACCCTTAACCCCAGCACCTAAAATCGCCCACAAAAGCACGAAAAAAAGGATGATAAAACCACTCTGATTTTACCACCCTCTCAAACGGCATTAAAACGCCGTTCTAAGCCTTTTCTTTCTTAGTCTTTATACGTTGCCCCAGAACCACCCGAAATGAGCGTAGATTGCTTTATTACAGCCCGTTTCGTGATAATCGTACCATTGCCTGAAAGCCCGGCATGGAGCAAATAATTACGTGTAGCACCTACCTGTTCAGGCGTAAATACTGTATAAACGGCAGAAATACTGCTGAAATACCAGTCTTTCCGTTTCGTATTCTGTAATCCGTGTATCAAGTGTACGTGTATAACCTTTGCCATAATCTATTATTTTACGTTGCAAATATACCAAATAATAATTATATGGAATAAAATAGTACTTTATTTTTTCTAAGACCACAATAAAAAAAGAGCAGATTTCCTGCCCTCGTTGTTTTCCTCGTCATCCTATGTAAGCCTTCTGTAAACCTATGTAAGCCTTTAGTAAATCCTATGAGCCTCAACGAGCCCCAAATGTAAACCGAAATTAAAGCAATATAAACGTTTCGTTTTACAGGTTCATATTCTATCTATACGCATAACTCTTTGAAACATAAAGCAATAAGCCGTTTTTATCCTCAACTCATTTTATACGCTTCGTTCTGTGCCCCATACCTCGTCCCTTTGACTGTTGAACTCAAACGAGAGTTTCACCGTCTGTCCGAAATTATCCTCCACATACACGTCTATCGTCTGCTGGTCGGTGGATGCAGAGGTGTAGTATAGCCTGAACACCTCTTTTGTAAGTGGGTAACGGTCATTGGGCTTGAAGACCGTGCCGTCATCCATCTTCAGCCGTCCCTTTCCATCGCTCTGAAAGTACCTGATGGTATAGTGGGTGTCGGCAAAGTTGCCCTCCTTTTTCAATGTACAGCGTATCTCCGCCGTCTGTCCCTTGACGATGTGCTTCTGCACCGGCATTGTCTCTACCGTGAACGGGTACGCCTGCTGAATATCCAACTCGTGATTACAAGCAGATAAACAAAACCCTGCGAGGGCAAGCACTCCCATTACCCATATTGTGTTTATAATTTTCTTCTTCATTGTTTGTTATCGTTTTGTTCGTTATACATTGTTCCCTGCATTCTTGGAAAGCAGAAACTCATTCAAATCCTTATGGTTGGCATACAGCGAGCTGCGGTCAATGACCTTTTCCCCGAAGTCAGCCCTCAGCCTTTCCAATGTTCTTCGTCCCGCATCATCATTATCGAGATAGCATTCTATCCTGCGATAAACGCCCAGCACTTTCAGGGCTTTCTCCACGTTGGAAACGGAATTAAGCACAAGCCGGTCCGAAGCAATGATGCCCATTTGCATAGCGGAGAGATAATCCATAAAGCCTTCAAAGACGGAACAGACGTCCGAGCCGTTGCGCTTCAGTGAAATATCCTTCGGTGGTATGCAGCCCTTGAAGAAGCGGTTGCGAAGCTCCAATCCTCCTGCTTCGTTACGGAAGCCGATGGCATAGTATCGTTTGCCATGCACACGGTATCGAACCTCCTCGCAGTTGGGGATGGCAACGTGGGCATTGATTCCTCGTTCTTCCAGATAACCCAGCAGTCTGGTATCCTGCAACGGTCGCACCCAAATATCCTCAAAGGAGGGTCTCTTTCTTTTTCCCTTGGCGATTGCTCCATAACGGGAAGCGGACAAGTTCCGTTCCGTGCAATGAATGCCGCCCGCAAGAGAAAATCCTCGCTTCCGATGAACTCTCCTGCCAAGTCGAAGATGTCGCCGCCTTTGCCAATGCCAAAGTCGAACCATACGTTTCTATTTATATCAACCTTGAAGGAGGGTCTCCGCTCCATGCGGTACGGAGCGGAATACCACAAGGCATTTCCTTTCTGTTTAGTCGGATGAATCCCCATTGCGTTCAGGAAGTCCGCAATGGGAATCTCTCTCATCTGTCGTGCATCCATCAGTCCAGCATGATTTTCAGTCCGACACCGTACTGGGCATGAAAACGCCCTGTAGATCCTCCCCACAGGCAACGTTCCCTGCCGTAGAGCAGCAACACCAATCTGTCCGTCAGATAGGTCTCTGCCTGTAGGGTGATTGCCCCACCGTAAATAAAACCATCTTTATTACGTACTGTGGAACCATCAAAGAGCAGTTTCTTTCCACCATTGACCGTCTCATAGCCCGCCAAGGCGGAAATACCTGCTGACAGGAAAAAAGTCTTGCTCCCATCGGAAAGCACGCCAAAGAAGAAACCTTCCTCGCCTGTAAACTGCTCCACCGGGATACGGCTTTTCCGGTAGGGATGGTATCTGCGGAGATACTCCGCCCCGAACACCCATTGATGTCCTCCTTTCGTGTAGGTGGCAAGCGAAGCCCCGAACGAGTATCCTGTCTCATTCTTTGAGGAGGCGGAATAAAAACCGTCCGCCATACCAGCGGTCAGGCGTATACCTTTCATCTTGGGCAGACAACGCTAGGGCGTGCGCCTGCCCCTGCAAAGAGGGCAAGCGACACGACAAACAGGAAAAACAAAGACTTTCTCATACTACTTCACTTTGAGTTCGTTGATTTCCCTCGCACGCACAAGGTCTTCGTTCTCCACAACGAAAGACTGGTGTCTTCCGCCGTTCTTCTCGTGCATCTCCACAATGAGCTGCTTGTCATCGGGGATGGTGAACTTTTGCAGGGTGAACACCGTGCGACTGCTCTTCTGTCCCGCCACGCAGGTAACATAGTTGTAGGCACGTAGCGGAAGCAGTACCTGCTCCTGCATGGCGGTCTGCTTGGCGACTTTCTTGTCCACGATTTTGAACGTGATGAAGTCGATGTCGAACGGCACGTTGGACTTGTTGCGCAGTTCCGTATGGAAGTACAGCAGTCCGTTGTGCGAATACAACCCTTTGAGCAGGTACTGAATACCGAAGGACTTGCTGCCGATGTGCTTTACCGTCCGTCTGTCCTCCTTGTGAATGGATTTCATGATGAGCCTTACCAGCATCGGGCTTTCGCTCCCGAGTTCCTTGAGATAGACCTCCATGGCGTTGTTCGGACGGTTTACGCTCTCCCCATCGTGGATGAAGTCCGCCATTTCCACATTGAGTAACAGCGGCTCGTTGGCATACTTGACATTGAAGGTGTAAAATGCCCCGTCTTCGGTGATGACGCTCATGTTCGTCTCTTCGTGGAAGTCCTTGACCGTCGCCTTCACACGGATGACGTTTTCCGCCCCGTCCGCCTTCCCCGCAATGAGGTTGGGCGAACCCAGATCCACATAGCGTACGGCAGAGGGGAAGATGATATGTACCGTCTTATCGTAGGTAATTTCCAAGCCGTGAGGCGGTATCATCCGCTCAAAGGCAATTTTGCGGGTCAGCCCCTGATAGAGGTCTCCGCTTGAAGTCGTTTCCTGTGCGTTGGCACAGACTGCGCCCAGCATCAGGGCGATGGCTAAAACTGTTCTTTTCATTTTTACTTTGGATTAAAGTGGTGAATAATAACTGTGAATTACTTGTTTTCGGGTTGATAGAGCAATACCTTGTAATCTGCCTTCAGATGCACCTTGACGGTGCGCATTTTCTTGGCAAAGTATTGGCTCGTTCCTTGTATCAGTCCCTTGCCGAGGTCGGCGGCAAGCTGTGCCCCCGCATCGGTGGAGATGTTCACGCTGCTGCCCACGGATGTTCCCCATGTTAGCGGCAATCTCCTTGGCGGCATTACGCTCCATCGATCCGGGAATGAATATCCCCGCCTGTCCGTCCGTGTCATAGACCGACAGCTCCACGGGAATGATGCTTCCCCGATACTCCAATGAGGAAATGATAATGGAGAGTCGTTCGCCCTGCAACTTTGCCGTTCCCACGACAAGGGCATTTCGTGGAATCTCCCTGCCCGATACCGACATCGGCTCCAAGAGACGGAAACGTACTGTCTGCCCGTCCATGACCGTCTGATTGTTATGCACACAGGCTGATATGGTGTTTCTATCCGTCTGCGAGACAGTCCCGATAGCGGTTTGGAATAGATAGTTCCTCTCCTTGACATATTCGGAGCGGAAAGTCGAGTCGCTCATCGGCTGTGCCAGAGCCGACACCACTTGACCGCTCACCTGCCTGACAGGAAACGCTATCGCCTTTCCATTGCGACCGGAAGAGACCACTTTCCTTTCGGAAGCCGTCTCACTCCCCGAAGTCGAAGGAAGAGCAGCGGGAACGGATTGCCCCTTGCCTCCTGCAGGCATATACTTGGCTGCCAGCTGATAGGATTTTTCAAGCAGAGCCATCTGGTCGTTCACGGTTATAGCGGGCGACTGTTGTTCATTACTCATACGACTTTCCAACTCCTTCAAACGGGTACGCATTTCCTCCTTTTCCGGATCTTCTCTCGGTATCTCATAGAAACTGCCGAGCGTGCGGTTGATGTCTTGATAAGCGGAAGCCGAAGCATGGAATCCCTCTTGCGGAGCAGTAGTGCGAGAGCCGAAGCCGTTGTCTCTTTCCGACAAATCCGTCTTCAAAGCCAATTCTTCGGAACTCTGCACCGGTTGCCCTCCTGTCATCTCCCCGAACATGGAACTGAGGCTTTGCATGGCACGACTTCGTTCCTGCTCCTTCTGTTCCATCATCTCCTTTTCATAGGCTTTCTTCTTGTCGCCGATGAGTTCCGAGGCTTGCGGATCCGGTACTTCCGTATTGAAGCCCTTTGACTGTTTCTCCTCCTCTTTCTCCGAAGGAGCGAAGATGAGCCACATAGAGCCCACAAAGAGCAGGAACATCAGGGGGTAAATGACAAACTTCTTTCGCCTTTGTCTCTCTTCCTCCGTCAGCTCAGGCGAGGTGCTCGCGTCGGAGGCTGTCTTTCTTTTGAATGGGTACATAATCGTAATACTTTAATAGGTTGATACTATCGTTGGAATAGATCCGCCTGACTTCAGGCGTTTCGATATGCTCGATAACCGGCATGTTTCCCTTATTCCCTCTTTCCTCGAAGAAGATATGGCATATCCCTTGAAAGAAGAGGTAATTGGAGAGAAGGGCGAATACCGCCAGCATCGTCAGGACGACATACAGCCTCAGATGAGCGGGGATGCGTCCGCACAGGCGGCGGAGTCTTGCCTCAGCTCCCTCCTGCATCATTCGGAACAGACTTTTCTTTTTCATCGTTTACGGGTACTGATGTCTTTGTTCTCCACAATCTCGAATCCTTCGATATTGAAGCCATTCGGATTGTCATCGCTGCGGCTCGTATTGAGCAGGCGGCATACGGTCACGAGACTACGCTCGGTCACGTTGGTCGCACGGATAATCATCTGTCGGGCATACGTCCGTACCGCATAGGGATAGCTGTCGAAGTCACAGAGTACGCTGTCCACCTGCACGACCTGATTGATATTTCCTGCCACGATACGGTTGTAGTACCCTTTTCAGAGAAATCCCGATAGTAATTGTAGGCACTCTTGTCCGCCAAGAGCAGCGCACGGGAGATATTCCCCTCGATGGCGCTCTTATCGGGCGAAAGGGTGAAGAACAGTTCGTGAAAGCGGCGCACATGCTCCTTGGCTTCCGCGGGTCTGTTCTGCGACAGATCCTGCGACAGGGCGAGCATCAGTGACTTACCGCCGTCCAGCACATAGATTTTCTGCCTCTGGGCTTCGGCGAAGGAGTAGGCACTCCATACCGAATACCCCGCAAGGGCGGTACACAGGCAGATGACGACCAAGGTAAAGAGGCGTATCTGCCTGAAACTCGTTTCGATATTCTTTAATGACTTAAATTCCATAACTTTTCATTTTTATTTATTATTCGGGAGCATTGCCGCCTCTCCTGTGGAAAAGCTGCCCTGCCACCTCCTTGGCTTTATGTCCTGCACTGCGCAAGACCTGTTTTCCGTGTCCCATGGCAAAACCGCCAACGGCTCCACCCGCGGCACCTGCGATATTGGCACCCTTTCCTGCCGCGTAGTTCACGTTCTTGCCATAGTTGCCTATTCCGCCCGCCTGTATTACCCAGCCCGCAACTGTCGGAATGGTGAAGTAGCCGATGATGCCGATAATCATGAAGACGAGGTACACACCGTTCGAAGCATCTATCGTATAGGTAGGATCATTCTGCAACTGCGTGATGTCGTGTTTGAGCATCAGTTCCTGAATCTTTGCCAGCATCGAACTGAACAAGTCCGCCACAGGCAGCCACAGATAGATGGAGATATACCTTGTGAACCATTGCGTAAGGGTGCTTTGGAAACCGTCCCATACTGAGATGGCAAAGGCTATCGGTCCCAAGATGGAGAGGACAATCAGAAAGAATGTCCGAAGCGTGTCGATGAGCAGGGCGGCTGCGGCGAAAAGCAGTTCCAAGAGCTCCCGCACCATATTGCGGAACCATTTCTTGAGGTTGTACATACTGCGTTCCACGTACATTCCCGCCATCGTCGCCATATCCGAGGGAGAGATACCGAGTTCATCCAGTTTCTTGTCGAACTCTTCGTTACTCACCAGATAGGCTGTTTCGGGATTCCTCACCATCGCCTCGTATTCCAGCTTGTCCCGCAACTTGCGGTATTCGTCCATGCTGAAAGTCTGCTTTTCGAGCATCTTGTGCGTCCCCTGCACAACGGGACTGAGCACGCCGTTGATGGTGTCCAAGACCATCGGAAAGAAGAGGATGCAGAGACCGAGCGCAAAGGGACGGAGCAACGGATAGACGTCGATGGGTTCGGCACGAGCCAAGGTCTGCCACACCCGAAGTGCCACATAAAAGAGCGCACCCAAGCCCGCAATGCCTTTGGCGACACCTATCATGTCACCACACATAGGCATCATCTCCGTGTAAAGCGAACGGAGGACTTGGTGCAGGTTGTCAAATTCCGCTCCCATGATTACCAATACCTTTCGTTGTCCGTTCCATAGAGCGAGAGCACCCGGTCGGTGTCCTGCTGCTTCTTGGCTCTGAGATAGCTCACGGAGATGTTCTTGTTCGTGTAGTAACGCACAAGGTTGCGGTAATCCCTGATTTCCTTGTAGCAGCGATCCACCACGTCCATACGCTCCTTGTCGGTCATCTTCAGCGTGGTGATGTTCACTACCTGCTTGAGTTCCTTGAGCAGGTTGTTGCTCTCCCCGAGCAGTTTGGTATAGCCGTTGGCAATGGCGACCAGCTCTTCCGGACGGAAGTTCGGGTCAGAGAGCATCTTCTTGTAGTTCTTCACATAGATGTCGGAGATTTCTCCGACCATCAAAATCGTCTCCTTTACTTTTTGGGCGTCCCGCACGAGGTTGTTCACCTTTTTCAGGGCATCGTAGTATTTCTTGCTCTCATTGTAGAGCTTCTCGACCTCCTTGAAGTTGTCAAGCGTGTTCTTGACCGTCTTGGAGGTCTGCACGATTTCCTTGGTCGTGTTGATGATACTCTGTGCAAGATTGGTGGGGTCTGTGACCACCCACTGGGCGTGTGCGCTGCCTGCCAAGAGGCAACCGCACGCCATAAGCATTAAAATTTTCTTTCTCATTTTTCAAATTGATTTTAGCGTAGATACAATGTCGTTCAAGCCACTCGGAAAAATCAGTCGAGTAAATCTGAAAATCAGTCGACTGTTTTCTTGAAATATGACATCATATTTTTCGGACTTGTTGTATTACGCGGTTAAACATTCATTGATTACTCTTCTTCGGCGAGCTGCCTGACGGCAAGCTCCATATTCCCGCCGAGTTGCTCGGCACGGGCAAGTACGCGCATCTTCTCGGTCTCCTCCGTCGTGTAGGTGAGGTATTCGGCTTTCGACACTTCGGTGGCATAGACAGCAGACTGCACACCTCCCAGTCCGATCCACACCTCCTTGTACGACCGTGTGGCATCGTTGCTCTGGTTGATGGAGAGTATCTGCCCCCGCTCCTTGTCCGTCAGTCCCAAGAGTGCCTGAATCTGGTCGAACTTGTTCATGTACTTGCGCTGGTCAAGCAGTATCTTGCAGTCGGAGTTGTTGATGATGGACTCCTTGACAATGTCTGAGGAGATGATGTCATCCACCTCCTGCGTCACCACGACCGCCTCACCGAAGAATTTTCTTACCGTCTTGTAGAGATACTTGATATATCCCGCCATATTCGCGGACGCAATCGCTTTCCAAGCCTCCTCAATAAGGATGACTTTCCGTATTCCCTTCAGACGTCGCATCTTGTTGATGAAGAGTTCCATAATGATGATGGTGGTAATGGGGAAAAGGATGGGATGATCCTTTATGGAATCGATTTCGAAGACGATAAAGCGGGCGTTCAACAGGTCGAGCTGCTTGTCCGAGTTCAGCAGGTAGTCATATTCCCCTCCCTTGTAGTACGGCTCCAGCACGTTGAGAAAATTGGCCAAGTCAAAATCCTTTTCCCTGACCTTTTTCTCACGGAGCAATGCCGAGTAGTCGGTGGTGAGATACTCGTAAAAGCTGTTGAACGAAGGAACGAGACCGTCGTCCGTCTTGATACGCTCGATAAAGAGTGAAACGGCATTGGAAAGGGCGACCTCCTCCGAACGGGTGGCAGGCTCGTTATCCTTCTTCCAAAGGGTCAGCAGCAGTGTCTTGATGCTCTCCCTTTTCTCCACATCATACACCTTGTCGGTGGTATAGAAGGGATTGAAGCTGATGGGGCTCTCATCCGAGTAGGTGAAGTACACCCCGTCCTCGCCCTGCGTCTTGTGGCGTATCATCTCGCACAAGCCCTGATAGCTGTTTCCCGTGTCCACCAAGACGATATGGGTGTTCTGCTCCCAATACTGCCTCAAGAGGTGGTTGGTGAAAAACGACTTGCCACTGCCCGAAGGACCCAAGATGAATTTGTTGCGGTTCGTGGTGATGCCTTTCTTCATCGGCAGGTCGGAGATGTCGAGATGAATGGGCTTGCCACTGCGGTCTGCCATCTTGATGCCGAACGGTGACAACGAATCACGGTAGTTGGTCTCCTCATTGAAGAAGCAGACCGCCTGTTCGATGAACGTGAAAAAGCTCTCTTCTGCGGGAAAATCGGCTTCATTGCCGGGAATGCCTGCCCAGAACAGCGTCGGCACATCCACCGTGTTGTGTCGTGGCTTGCACTCCATCAGTGCGAGTTGGCTGCCCACGTCGTTACGGATACGGCGGAGTTCCTCCTCTTCCTCGCTCCACGCCAAGACGTTGCAATGACAGCGGACGGAGGTAAGTCCGAAGCTGTGCGCCCTCGTTCAGATACTCGTCAATCCACTGCTTGTTGATTTGGTTGCTCCGACTGTAACGGGAGAGCGAATGCATATTCCGTGCGCTCTTCTCGAAGCGTTGCAGGTTCTCGGCACTGTCATCAATCAGCACATACTGGTTGTAGATATGGTTGCACGGCAGCAACAGTCCCCTACGGGAGCGGCAAAGGAAAGGCGGCAGTCGCTGCGGTCGGTGGATAATCGCTCATAGCGCATATCCGTGCCTACCAGCCCGGCAGGTCTTCCGTATCGGAAAGGGTATGCAGGCAGAGCCGCTTATCACCAATACGCATTTGGTCGGCTTTGAGGTCGATGTCCTCCAAAACCGTTGTGTCGGAGAGGAACAGCGAGAAATACTTCTCAATCAGTCCCGGTGTCTCCGCCGTCCCGATAATCTCCTCGTCCGTCAGGCGAGAGAGCGAATAAAACCGCTTTCGTTCATAATCCGCTCGAATTGCTCGGTCGCTTCGAGGAACTTGCGGGCAGTATCTTTGTCCCGTACCTCCTTGGGGATGATATGCCCCCGGCAGAGGGTGGAAAAGTTGCTTTGCTGTCGGTTGCGATTCTTGGTCGTCTTGGTCAGGAACAGGTAGCAGGCGTGATTCAAGAACGGTCGCTCATTGAAGTGTCGCTCGAAACTGCGGGAGAGGAAACTCATCTCCTCCTTTTGCAAGTCCGGACGGTAGCCCTCCTTGACAAACCAATCCTGCTTGTGTACGACGCTGTAGGTCGGCAACACCTTGATTGCCTTTACCCAAGAAGAATGGATAGAGGCATACTCCGCACTCGTCACCGTATAAAGTTCGGGAAGCTCGACTCGAAAGGCGACCGTAATGTCGGCGTCTTTCGAGAGGATACAGCCCTCTTCGACGGCAAGCAACGGGAAGCGGTTCTCCAGCGTGGTGGCTTTCAGTACATTTCTCATTCTTTGTCCTCCTTTTCTTTTTTGTCAGTATTCTCACGATGTTTCCTCTTTCGTCTTGGCAGTTCCTTGTGCCGCAACAGACGGGGAATGCGTCGTCGGTTGATAAGGTATCGGGGATGGCTGTACAAGGCGGAACGCTTCATCAGCCCGTGTTCCCCATACCTCCTGTTCAGGGAGAAGGTCTGCCATACCAGAACGGATGCGGCAATCCCTCCGAAGCCGATACAGATCCATTGATTGACACCCACCATATAGAGGATGACAAACAACACGAAAAGGGCAAGCAACCCTCCGGCGAAAATGAACAGATACTGGCTTTTGAGTCCCTGAAACTCTACCGAGCGACCGATTCCCTTGTTGATGGGATAGGTCTCCATAGGCTTAGAGGAAGAAACTTCTTAAAATGGTGGCTGCCACGATAAGGAAGATACAGGCTCCGAACCAGCTCGCGGCGGTCTTCGAGGTGTCGGGATCTCCGGACGAGAACTTTGAATAGACCTTTACCCTCCGATAAGTCCCACGACTGCGCCGATGGCGTAGATGAGTTTCGTGGCTGGGTCGAAATAGGAAGTTACCATGTTGGTGGCTTGGTTGATGCCCGACAAGCCGTTGCCTTGGGCAAAGGCTGAATAGGCGGAGAGCAGCAGAATGGCTGCGAAAAGAAAATGTTTCTTGGTCATAAATCATTCTTGTTTTGTGTCGGGAGAGATGGATAGGCTCTCCCGACGGATGAATACTGTTGTTACTTTTGGATGTTAGTGGTGGCTCTCTTGGGATCAGCCGTACTCTTTTTCTTTCATTGCTTGTTGCATTAAAGGGTTCATACTATTGGGACAAAACCATTCGGAAGGGCGTTACGCCTTTTCGCCGCTAGTAAAGCTCCTCGAAAACGGGCACGGACGATTTCATCGATCGTGGCTGAGCGATTTCTCGTCGCTTCGGAGCGTTTCCATCAGGCGTGTTCCTTCCAACGCTCTCAGCGTATCGCCGGTACTCTGTCGCTCTGCTTCGGTGTGGGCGTGGCGGTGAATGACCGACAAGGCTTCCAGCACCCGTTCAAAAATCAATTCCCGTGGCATATTCGCTTTTCTCCCGATACGGGAAGTTCTTCATCTTCCTCTTCTTCAAAGGATGGAGCATCCGAAGATTCATACACTAAAGCGAATCTCGTCTATGTCGGGCAGTTCATCTGGCTCTTCCGATGCTTCTTGTCCGTTTTCGAGGGCAAATATAGAAGCCTTTTTTGCTTCTGCCTCGCCTTTTGGATAACTGCGTACTTGTGGCGTCGAGTGGCTTATCTTAAAGCGACTCTTACCGATGATTTCGGCTTCACGGACCGTTTGACAAGGCTCTTTTGGGGGGTGTTCCCTTCTTTCTTCTTTTCCTCTCATACAAGAGAAAAAGAAGCAACCACAAAAGGTAGAGCAAGAGAAGGACAAGGACTATTCGGTACATAAGCGTTGCAGGATTTCGTGAAGTTCATCGCCTAACTGAATACAGAGCCTGCTCAACTTTCCTCCGTGGGGTGGGAAGAGGGTGCATACCCCTCTTCTGCGTTCGGAAAGCAGCGGACGATACAAACGGGAGTGGCTCAATGAGGTCTGCATCAAGAGGGCTCCCGTTTCATCGGAAAGGGTGCGACAGCGTTCGTCGGCATCTTCACGTTCCCAAGCCTCTATCATATTGCGAAGCAGGTAAAGTTCTCTGATATTGCCCTTGCCCATCGTCAGTATCTGCTCTCCCAAAATGTCTATGAAATGGCGGACGGCTTCCATATCCATCGGACTGCTCGTAACGGGAAAGACGACGGCATCCATTGCTGAAAGCAGTTCCACCGTCCCTTCGGTACGCATCAATGGAGGGAGGTCGAAGAGGATGCAGCGAGGAGGATTGTCCGCACAGTGTCGCTCCACCCGGTTCAGGGCTTCCCACACCGGAGCGCAGATAATCGGATAAGGGGTACAGGGAGTCCGATGCTTTAGGCGTATCAGGCTTTGATGATTCAGTTCTTTCGACTCTTGTTGCCGCAGACGGGCGATGGTATAGACGGGATGGTTGCAATCCACGACGGCGACATCGCATCCTCTGTGGTAATGCAGAATGCTTGCGGCAAGTACCGTAAGCGAGGTTTTGCCGACACCTCCCTTGGGGGAAGCGATGGCAAGATAGATGGGTTTACTCATATTTCTCTTTTCTTTGAGTGGGTGAATACTATGTCTTGATAAATCGTTTGTAATCGAAGTTGCCTGAGAGAATCTCTTTCGGAGCTTCTTCGGCAACGCGATCCAGCAGCTCGCGGACACGTTCTCCGGCTGCTTTCTTAATCGCTTGGAACATCGGGGAGTCGTGTATCTTATAGATGGTTTCAGCGGCTTTCGCGGCTTCCTCTATCGGAGCATTCTTGCAGGAGAGGACATTACCCATTTGTTGCAGTTCTTCCACGGTGATACTTTCCGAAAGGGAGTGGCTTTCTCCTTGGACTTCCATCAATACATAATCCTCTTCCCCTTCGGAAATGTCCGGAGGTCTCTTCCAACATTCCCGTTTCAGGGTCTGTTCCTGTAACTCTTCGTCAATGGGCAACTCGGCTAAAAGGATATTCTCCTCTGGGAGGATCCCTTTTTGGGGATGCGGACGGTAACGACGAATTTCCCTGCCCTCGTTCCCGGAAAAAGAGCCGCAATTCACGGTAGAGTCTCACGGCACTCCGATAGCATCCGTACAGGAAGCGGGCGACCCTGTACGCTGCCGAGATAGGCTAAGCCGACCAAGAGCAGAATGACAATCACCTGCTTCATCGCTCGAAACGTTTACGGAACTGTTGTTCGAAACAAGGCATCTATCTCATCACGGTGACTCTCTAAGTGATGCCGGAGAATATGTTCTACGAATGCCCCGATCGTCAGTTTGCCTGCGGCTGCCACATAGACGATTTCGGCAATCTCTTCCTGTGTCTTTTTGGAAATGAACACGCCCTTTCGGTCTCCGATGTTCAGAGGTTGAAGAAAGGCGGTTTCGTAATCGCTTCTCTTCCTGAAGGAGACCTGTAGGGTGTCCCTCGGAATGTTCGATGAGCGTGGTGGAGTTACGGATGGTTACTTTTGAAGAGACGCTTTTTCGTTCTCTGCAGGACTTATGACCTGTCATTGGTCGATCTTTTTTCTGTTTCATATCACAATAATTTCTTGAAGTTCTTTTCACTTAATCGGTTGATTTCTTCCTTGTAGTCCTCCAAATGTTTGAGAAGGATGTTTTCCACGTACATGCCCAATGTCATCTCCCTCTTTCGGATGAAGAGGACGATTTCCGACAGTTTGTCCTGCAACTCTCTGGAGATGTAGATTGCCTTGCGGTCATACAGGTCATTGCGGTGCATGAAGAGCGAGATGTAATCTCCTTTGGTGGGATTCTTGCGACGTGTTCGGATGGGTAGTTGTGGCTCTTCCAAAGCCTCTTTCGGTGTTTCCGAAACAGACTCATCCTCCTCTTCGACGACGGCAGGCGGTATCATCTCACTCTCTTTCTTTTTCATCGGGATACCCTGTGAAATCAGTTCCCGGATAGCGACGGGATCTATCGCCCCTTTATTCTTCTCTGCCATACGCTTCAGGTTTTACGATGGACAGGATTTCCTCCACGAGCTCTTTCAGACGACTGCCTCTGAGCAGCGTGCGAGAGGCGGGAAAGATGGTCGAACGGAAGAGGGTCGTACCCTCATCCATCACTTCCTTTTTGTAGCGGGTCGTATTGGGGACTGCCGTCTTCAAGACCGGAAGTCCCAAATCGGCAATGACTTTTTCATACATCACATAGAGGGGTGTTTTCTCTCTGCCGTCCACCATGTTCCAAAAGAGGTAAATCCCTTTGTTGGCAGTGTCTGTATTGTCGGTTATCGCCTCCTTGATGATGGCTGAAAAGCTCAGCGTGCTTTCCAAGGAGATACGGTCGGCGGAGATGGGTGTGAAAATATAATCCATACTGGAGAGGGTGGTCAGCACACCGTCATTGTTGATGGTCCCGGGCAGGTCAAAAAAGACGAAATCCGTATCCGATTCGTGCGTTTCCAGATATTCCCTGACCGTATCCACGGCTGCCTCTGCCGTGGCACAAAGGATGGTGTACGTGGGCTTTTGCAACTCGGAGAATTGGGTGGCTGCCAATTCTTGCAGCGCGGGGTTACGATCCAAGCTCTGTGCGTCACGCTGACGCATGGCATTGATGCTGAATTGCGGATAGTCGCAATCCACCACAATAAGGTTATACCCGCAGGCATAGTGCAGGTAACTTGCCGCCAAGACCGTAAAGGTCGTTTTGCCGACACCGCCCTTCTGGGTGGAGAAGGCAATGAAAACAGGTTTCTTTTTCATTTCATTTTCTGTTTAATGGTTCTACATATATGTGAGGAAAGGCGCATGCACGCCTTGGCTTTGTTTCCTTGAAAAGGCAGATATGGAAAATGAGTCTGTGAGGGAATGAATCCCCGGACAGGCATACGGCGAGGTATTCCGATAAGGGAACATAGACCCGCCTTTCGGGATATGTCCCTCCCTGCATAAGGGTGGGGCTATATGACGGGAGTCATACCTGCCCACGTCCACCCATCCACACGTCCACACTTGTACCCTTGCGCAAGGGTATGGGGGGCGACGGGTGCAATAACTTGTACATATTCTCATTCCTATTTCCATTTCCGTAATTGTCTGTTCAAATGGCTGCGGACTGGTTTTTAGACTTGGGCAGGCAGGTATGTCCACCGACCTGCAAACACCTGTTCGACGGGGCAAATATAGAAGCCTTTACCCCCTTTTTCTGCCCTTTTTGCTAACTGCGTACTTGTGGCGTCGATTTGCGTATTTGTGGCTTCGTGAGAGGTAAGTGATTTAGGCACAACGCTTAGTAACTTTGCACCCAAGCGGTAAGCCGAAGCCTTCGAGGCATAAAGCGTTCTTTTTTTGAGAGACTCGACTTCCGTCCTTCGCGGACGGATTTATTTGCGCCGGAGCAAATAGCAAGATATGTCCTGCGTTACTCGAAATAAATTCGGTAACTCAGAACTCTTGCTCTTGCAGAGGGCTGAAAAAACTCCGAAGTCGTTTTTTCTTGGAAGAGAGAATGCCTTGTCTTGAATGCCGGTGATGCCGTGAAACACTAAAATCCAAAGTAAAATGACAAAGAGACATGTGGGGAGACCCTTGAAAAAAGAGAAAGCCAGCCATTGTTGCATGGTTCGGTTTACGGACACGGAGTTTGCGCGTTTCCTGACGCTTTATGAACAGTCAGGTGTCCCGAACAGGGCTGTTTTCATCAAGGCAAGGGTCTTTGATGAGACTTTCCGAGTGATAAAAGTAGATCGTTCACTGCTTGATTACTATCAAAAACTGACGACTTTGTACGGACAATTTCGCAGTGTCGGGGTGAATTATAACCAAGCTGTGGTCGCCTTAAAGAGCAATTTCACCGAGAAAAAAGCCTTTGCGATGCTTGCCCAACTGGAGAAACTGACACTCGAATTGGCGGCTGTCGGAGGCGAAATCGTACATCTAACCCGTGAATTTCAAGAGAAATGGTCGCAAAGATAAACTATGGCAGTTCCCTTTTCGGGGCATTGGCGTACAATGGAGAGAAGGTAAACGAGGGCGTTGCCAAGATTTTGGAGACCAACAAAGTCTTCTCTCCGGCTGATGGGACACACGATATATCCGCCTGTATGCAGGACTTTATGGCATATATGCCGAGTCATGTCCTCACTAAGAAACCGGTTATACACATCTCCTTGAATCCGCATCCCGATGACAGCCTCACCGATGAGCAGTTCTCTGCCATCGCATGGGAGTATATCGAAAAGATGGGCTACGCTAATCAACCCTTTATCGTTTATAAGCATGAAGACATAGACAGGCATCACCTGCATATTGTCACCTTAGCTGTCGATGAACGGGGAAAGAAGATTAACGATGGTAATAATTTCTATACCAGCACCCGTATTCTCAAAGAACTGGAACAGAAGTACGGTTTGATCCCTGCGCAAATGCGGAAGGAAAAAGAAGTGTTTCGCCTGCAAAAAGTCTGCTACGGCGACGGAGAGAATCTTAAAAAGCAACTGGTTTCGGTCATCAGACCGGCAGCGAAATTCTACCACTGTCCGAGTTTTAAGGAATACCGTGCTTTGCTCTCCACCTATAATATATATGTGGAGGAGGTTAAGGGAGAGATACGCGGAAAAACCTATATGGGACTTCTCTACTTTGCCACGGATGACAAGGGGAATAAAGTCGGAAAAGTATTCAAATCCTCTCTCTTTGGGAAGTCTGTCGGATATGAAGCTCTGCAAAATAGATTCAAGGCGTCAAAGGAGAAACTGAAGGAAAAGCATCTTGCTCCTAAGACCAAAGCAATCGTAGCCGGAGCATTGAAGCGTTCTGCCACAAGAGAGGATTTCAGGGGGGAACCTGCATCACAGGGGTATTGATGTCATCTTCCGAGAGAACGAGGAAGGGCGGCTCTATGGTGTCACCTTTATAGACCATAACAACGGCTGTGTCGTCAATGGCTCACGATTGGGCAAGGAACTTTCGGCAAACGCTATTGCCGAGTGGTTCGACCGTCCGCATCCCGAACTATCTGGTACTACCCTCAAGCAGAAAATCAGTCTGCTTTCCCAGACATTCTCGACAGAGGATAATTCCTTCTTGGGAGGTCTTCTTGATTTGCCTATGGAAGCCAACGGAACGGATTGGGAGGAAGAACAGTTCCGTAGACGGATGCAGAGAAAGAAGAAACAGAAGAAGCCTCGGTTATAAACCGTATTTTCCATCTCTAAAAGTGTAGAAAAACGAAGATTGTAAGATGTTGATTATCAGGAATTATCAGAGGTGTCAAATTCTCTTATAAGGGAATTAAAAATTGTCCTATAAGACAATTTCAACAATCATAAAAGTAAGAACGAAATTAAACGAAAAACTATGCAACAAGAAGACGATTTGAGAGCACTGGCGAAAATCATGGATTTTCTGCGTGCCGTAAGTATCATACTGGTGGTTGCCCACCTCTATTGGTATTGCTATGAGGCGATACGGCTATGGGGCGTGAATATCGGTGTGGTGGACAGGATACTGATGAATTTCCACCGCACGGCGGGGCTGTTCGGAAATATGCTTTATACCAAGCTTTTTGCGTTGGTACTGATGGGGCTTTCATGTCTGGGTACGAAAGGTGTGAAAGAGGAGCATATCACTTGGTCGAAGATATGGGCATTCATGAGCGCCGGCTTTGTCTTTTTCTTCCTCAATTGGTGGATACTTGCCTTGCCACTGCCCATAGAGGCGAATACGGCTCTCTATACTTTTACGATAACCGTAGGGTATGTATGTCTGCTGATGGCGGGACTCTACATGAGCCGCCTCTTGAAGAACAACCTGATGGAGGATGTCTTCAATCAGGAGAACGAATCCTTTATGCAGGAGACAAGGCTTTTGGAAAACGAGTACTCGGTCAATCTGCCGACCCGATTCTATTACCGCAAGAAATGGAACAGAGGGTGGATAAACGTGGTGAATCCTTTTCGTGCGGTCTCCGTCTTGGGAACGCCGGGCAGCGGTAAGTCCTATGCCATCATCAACAATTTCATCAAGCAGCAGATTGAGAAAGGTTTTGCCATCTACTGCTACGACTTCAAGTATCCCGACCTCTCTACGATTGTTTACAATCACTTGCTGCATCACTCGGAAGGATATAAGGTCAAACCGAAGTTTTACGTGATCAACTTCGACGACCCTCGTCGGTCGCACCGCTGCAATCCGATACACCCCGATTTCATGAGCGACATATCGGATGCCTACGAGTCGGCGTACACCATCATGCTCAACCTCAACAAGACGTGGGTACAGAAGCAGGGTGATTTCTTCGTGGAATCGCCCATCGTACTCTTTGCCGCCATTATTTGGTATCTTCGCATCTTTGAGGGGGGTAAAATACTGCACTTTCCGCACGCCATTGAGTTTTCTCTGCCGTAAATACGAGGATATATTTCCCATTCTTACCTCTTATCCCGAATTGGAGAATTACCTTTCTCCTTTCATGGACGCTTGGCTCGGAGGGGCGGCTGACCAATTGCAAGGACAGATAGCTTCCGCCAAGATTCCCTTGTCAAGGATGATTAGCCCGCAACTTTATTGGATTATGACGGGAGATGATTTTACACTCGACATCAATAATCCCCAAGAGCCTAAAATCCTTTGTGTGGGGAACAATCCCGATAGGCAGAACATCTACGGAGCAGCATTGGGGTTGTATAATTCGCGTATCGTCAAGCTCATCAATAAGAAAGGAATGCTGAAAAGTTCCGTGCTCATCGACGAGCTGCCCACCATCTATTTCAAGGGATTGGACAACTTGATAGCCACCGCACGAAGCAACAAGGTGGCGGTATGCTTGGGCTTTCAGGACTTCTCACAGTTGAAGCGGGATTATGGAGACAAGGAAGCTGCCGTGGTGATGAACACTGTCGGAAACATTTTCTCCGGTCAGGTGGTCGGCGAAACGGCAAAGACGCTCTCGGAGAGGTTTGGCAAGGTGCTTCAGAAACGGCAGAGCATGAGCATCACCCGAAGCGACAAGACGACCTCCATATCCACGCAGATGGACAGCCTGATTCCGCAGAGCAAGATTTCCACGCTCACACAGGGAATGTTCGTTGGAGCGGTCGCAGATAACTTCTCCGAACGTATCGAGCAGAAGATATTCCACTGTGAGATTGTAGTGGACAATGCGAAAGTTGCAAAGGAAACGGCTGCTTACCGCCCGATACCCATTCTGACAGACTTCACGAATGAAAACGGAGAGGATATGATGGATGAGGAAATCAAGGCGAACTATGACCGTGTCAAGACGGAGGTGCGGGAAATCGTGGAACGGGAGTTGCAGCGGATTGCCGATGATCCGGAACTTTCCAAACTACTCAATACCAAGAAATAACGGTTGTTTTTCTTGGCTCTAAGGCAGAATTTTTGAACACGTTAATTGATTACACTATGAATTGTTTTAATCATACCCAAGAACCGGCAGTTGCCCAATGCTCAGATTGCGGGAAAGGACTATGCTCAGAATGTGCGGAAAGGTATCAGCCGATACTCTGTACACCTTGTTTTCAGAAAAGAAAACGTAGTGAGATTTGGCGGAGCATCTTCAGTCTGTTGTTTCTCATCGCCTTGTTTGTCATAGGTTTCAGATGGAACTTCTTGGCGACCAAAGGCGTTGAGGATATGCGATGGATGTCCGGATATGTGCTGATGGCGATATGGTCAGGCTATCTCTTTGTGGAAAAGTACATTCCTTATAAGATGATGGCTGGGACAAATGGGCAGTGGATTGTTTACTATATTGTCAAACTGCTCCTCTTTGTCGTCATAGGAGTCTTCACCGCACCTTTCACCTGCTTGTGGGCAGTGTTCAGGGTAATAAAGACTTTTCGGTAAGAGGCGGCAAGAATAACATCTATAAAGAAGAAAGAATATGAGTACGCACAATATACCACTCACATCGGCATCATCATTTGCAAATCCAAAAGCAGGACGATTGTGGAGTATGCCCTCAAAACTTCTGCAATGCCTATCGGGGTGGCAACATACAGCCTCTCACCCGAATTGCCGGAGGCATACAAGGAACTGCTTTCAACATCTGAGGACATAGCCAAGAAGTTGGAAGTGCTTATCAAAGAATGAATGAAGGGAGGTACTCCGAAATACCGGAATATCTCCCTTTTGATTTATCGTTTCTTGAACTTGCCACCTTTCAGGTCACTCTCCACCATACGCTTGTTCAGCTTCTCACGGAGTTCATCAAGAAAGTAGGTACGGCTGTCATCCTTGCGGCGTTTCATGTTCATATAGACGTTGTAGCAGTTCTTTATCTCCACTCCAAAGATTTCAGAAAGAACATCAGCTAATTCCTCCACACCTATTTCTCCATCATTGATACAGTCGCAGGTGTCGAGAGCATAAAGGAGTTCAACTAAATCTGTTGCCTTGCCTGTCCAACAGAGTTTCTTGGCGGGTTTGACGGGCAAAGCAGGAAGAAGTCCCCTGCATTCGCATTTTCACTAATTCCAGCTCCGTGTCAATGACAAAGAGCAGCTCTGATACATTTTTTTCCCATTTCAGTTGGTATGCCTGATGTTTCAGTCATACTTTCTAAATGGAATCGAGTGTAATGGAGAGTACGATACAATGAAGCAAGGTTTGCTTCGGTTTCCCTCAACCTTATAATTTCCTTGATAAGATTGTCTGTTGCAGTTTTGCTATTGTCTGATAGCAGCAACTCAAAGGTTTCTGTTTCAATCAGTTGTTTCATATTATGATTTTTATATTGCTAAATTGTTTGTGCTTATGATAAATGCACAAAACCTCCACCTGTTACAACTTCTGATTGCAACAAATGGAGGTAGAATGGAAAAGAGAAGTTTTACTTGCCTTGTTCCAGTGTGCGAGTGGTGAAATAACTGTCCGAAATTGAAGGGGTGAACTTAATAACGTTGTTATTCAATACCGACTTTCTTTTATTTTTCAGATTAATCATTGTCATCTCCTTAAAGCGATACTTATGGTGCTTTGTATCCACTTCCGTGATTGCAGAGACGGTCATCTCCTTTTCTTTCTCTCCGGCAAGATTGTAGTATGTAGCCTTACGGATAATAAAAATGTGCTTGTCGATATAGGCTATTTTCTTAGAGAAACCGTTTTCATTGGCAATGGTTTTGTTCTTTGGCGTAATTTCTAAGACATAGCAGACATGATTACCTACATTTTGGTCTTTCAAGAATTTATAGTTGAAATCTTCGACAGCTGGTGTGGACATATCGGCGTAAGAAAACTCAGACCCCATGAAACTTTTTTGGCATTCTCTGAACTTACGATACGTCGGGTTTTACGAAGAGCCGGCATATAAATCCACTTGTCATCGTTCTTCTTCAAATAATCGAACGATAGAAACCCGGTGCCTTTCACATCAGCAGGTTCGATAAACCGAATGAGTTTTTTTTCCAAACTACCATTCTCGTAGAGTTTACTGACAATAGTCATCTTGCGAACTCGTTTGTCTCCGGACGGACTGTAAATCGTCATTGATGATTCTGTTTCCATTCCGGCAATACGAGTGGCTTCAATGGCTTTTTGTTGTACTTGTTGCGGAGATACTCCTCCTTGTGCATAAGCAACATTTGCCCACATGGTTGCGATTGTTATAACCGCCGATAAAAAAACTTTCTTCATTGTATTTATTGTTTGATGAATATTCGTGTATCAATCTTCTTTGAAAAGCTCATAAGCTTTTGACTGTTTCTTTTATTGCTTTTATCCTTTCAGTCCTTTTAAGTTATTTGCAATGGATTTTCTGTCTCAAGAATTTCGGTTTCAACACCATACATAGCGCAGGTACGAGCAGCACTGCGGCAATGAGGCATACGAAAATGATTGTTACCATCATCATTCCGAAAAAGCGAACGGGCAGGAAGCCTGAAAAGAGCAGAACTACAAATCCGATAATAACGGCAATGGCATTGAATACGATACCGCGTCCCGTTGCCTTGAACAAGCGATGTACAGCCTCCTTATCGTCGTAACCCGCACGTCGTTCCTCCCGATACCGCCAGACAACATGAATCGTATAGTCCACGCCGACTCCAATAAGGATAGAGGCTTGGAAGGCGGTCATAAAGTTCAGGTCAATACCAAAATATCCCATCAGTCCGAAAAGCATCAACATGGCAAACATGAGTGGAACGATTTGCAGTAATCCTGCCTTAAACGATTTGAAACCGAGGGATATAATGATAAATACAACAACGAGGGAAATCAACAAAGAAAGGAACTGCCCGCTTACGACATGCTTGTCCATATCCGTGAATACATCGGCATTGCCACCAACAAGTTTCACATTGGGGTCATCTTTTACCATTTCCTTGATTTGAGCAACACATTGTCGCAATACCGGTGTGTTCAATTCCTTGAAACGAATCATCAAGAGAGCTTTCTCAAAATTGAAATCCACCATCTTTTCCAAATCCTTCTGACTGCCGCTCATCAGATACAACTCGAAGTATTGTGATACGGCATCGTAGGTGTCGGGGATTTTATCATAACCTTCTTCGCCTTTGTTATAGAGAGCACGGCTGATCTGACGTGTAACTTTCGCGATAGACTGCGTTGTTCCCACTTCGGGGATTTCTCGCACCTTTTTCTCCAAATCATCAATTTTCTTCAACAAGGCAGGGTCTTTGATGTCGCCTTCGAACACGACACAGAGCGGGAAGAAGCCCCCCAGTTCCTTATTGATGATTTGTGCGGACTCCTTCGCAGGATGTCCGTCAGGGAACAACTCGGCGGGATTTGAGTTGATGCTGAAACGCAACAGTCCGGCTGCTCCGATTAGAGAAATGACCACGAATAAAGCCAAAATAGTCTTGGGCTTTTTCGTTACCCAATCGGCAATAAAGTCCAACAATCTGTCCAACCCTATTCCTCTTTTGCTTTTAGGGTTGTTATCCGCTCTCAATCGAGGTTTGGTTTTGGGAAGTACCGAACTCAATGCAGGTATAAAGAACAGACTTCCAATCAAGGCAAGTCCGATACCGATACTGCCAAGAACTCCCATCTGTCCACCGGGAATCAGCACATGTCCCAACATACAGAGCAACCCTGCAATGGTTGTCAATCCTGACAAGATAATGGGAGCGCCGAGACTTGTAACCATTTTGACAGACAATTCTTTTGCTGTATAGTTGTTTCCGGGAAGATTGTCTCTTTGGTAGCGGGCAAACATGTGTATGCCATAGGAATTGGCGGTGGCAATCAGCAATACAACTAAAATAATGGTCGTAACGGCAAACTTCCATCCCAACAAAGGTGTTGCACCCAATGCCGTGAATATCGCCATGACTACAATCAGAATGGGAAGCCATACCCCTCTGAACTGACGGAAGCTGATAAAGAGAAAGACCATCATCAACAACAATCCGAGAGGAATGAGCCGAGCCATATCCTTCTGCATCATTCCCGCATTCTGCATTCGCATATACGGAGAACCTCCCAAAAGAACTTTCTCTGTGCCGGGATACTTGGCAATCATTGCCTCCACTTGGTCTATTACGTCCTTGTCCTTTGCTCCAGGTTCAAGCAATCCAATAATGGCTGTGGTCGTAAAATCTTTGGAAATCACGCTTCCATAGACAAGGTCGTTACCGGCAAGCTCTTTCTTAATAGTGGCTACATCTTCAGCAGTCCGTGGAATCATTTTCACGGCCGCATCAACGGTCATTGCGTCATTCTCACTGCGGACATTTTTCAATTCAAAGACAGACATCACTCGTTCTATGCCTTTTATGTTCTGCATGTCCTGTGAGAAATGCTCTACACGCTTCAGTGTCTTGCCATTCACGACATCATCTGTCTGTACGACAATCATCACCATATCCGTTCCTCCAAACATCTTTTCTATCTGTTTTTGGTTCATGCGGGAAGGCAGATGCTCCGGCAGATAGGTAAGCAGGTCGGGATTAAAACTTGCATTCTTCATCTGAAAGCCCATAAAAGCTGTCAGTGCAAGAAAGAATACGATGACCGCCCAGCGGTATCGTATCACAAATTCAGCTAATTTCTTCATTCGATATTATTTTGAGATGAGATAATCTAAAACGAAACTTTCAACTCCGTAAAAACCGAGTTCTTGGTCTTTTCCAATATTCCGAATAATCGGTCATCTGGTCCGTAAAACAGCTGACCTCCCACCGTAAGCGTAACGGCATCGGCTATGGCATAGCGTACCTTGGGTTGAAAGAAGTATTCTTTTGTACTGAATTGGCATAACCCAAGTAGTTCCACATTTAATGTCTCATGAAATAATGACAGTGCAGGTCTGACTGAAACCGAATGATTCCAACGTTCGTGTTGCGTGAAAAGAATACGGTTCAGCGAGTTAAGTTTCTGTTCTATCGGATTGCCTTTGATGTCTGTCGCCAAGTCCGGTATATACTTACCTATGTACTGTACAATCAAACTGAAATTATCCCAGCTTCGGTCAATCCCGATCGTGTATTCCATTTGCTTATTGGGAACGGAATAAATGGAATTATTACTTTTTTCGGGGAGTGAACAGGCAAATTCCCCTCTTAGTCCGTAGTTGCCCAACGAGGAGGAAAAGTCCATTCCAACAATATGCACCCGATAGGGCTCTTGTGATAACTGGATTTCAGAAGGAGTTTTTTTATACGCGATGCCGGGAAATTTATGCAGCCCGTTGTAATAGGAAAGAGAGAGGTCGAAAGACGGTTTTTCCAAATCTATTTTCACTCCGAAAGACTGATTCTTCCATCGGTAAGGACGTTTTTCATTGTTCCATACAATCCCATCTCCCATAGGGTTTCCGATGAATGGGAACAATGACGATTTATAAACAGGTACCCAATCCACTTCGATACGGAAGGGATAAGGATTAAAGACACCTTTCACGGCAAAATTCCCCAACCGCTTATCGTCTTCTTCCGGAGAGAATACACAAAAGTCTTGGGGAGTAACGTTGTTGGTCGGATTGAATCCATCTGCACGCCCCCAAAGAACGATTTGCTCACCCACACGAAAATCGAACTTACCAAGATTAAGATTTAGATAAGCCTCGCGGATGTCGAACTTATGATTGTTGTTGCCATCAGCTCTGTAACGGACTTCCGAAAAGGCAGAAGCACTTATGCCGATGGGAACTTCTAATTTCAAAGCACCTTCTCCGTAGTAATTGCGTATTTCTTTTTCTCCGCCGAAAAAACCTGCACGGAGATAACCATTGAGTTTAATGCGGTTATCCGATGAGATTTCTTCTGTATAGAGAGAGTCTGTTTCATTCGGAGATTGTGCATAAACAGAAATACCGGAAAACAATGATAAGATTGTTACTCCGGCAAAAAAATGAAACTTAAATGTCGTTATTTTCATTGCCTGATGTTTTTGCAGGCAAAGTTCGAAAGATTGTTTAGGGCAAAATAACCCTCAGAAAGCAAGTAATGTCCCTATTGTGTAAAACTTATAATGAATCAAGATATTGCTTAGGTTTTATCCTGTGATATTTGCAGAAAGCCCTCTGTGAAATGACTGAGGTTAGCATATCCAACTTTATAGCCTACTTCTGACACCGAGTAGAGGCGAGTGGAAAGCAGTCGTTTTGCCCATTCCATCTTTTTCAGATAGGGCATATTCGGCGATGGCTTTTTTTCCAATAACCTGCTTGAAGCACTTTTTTGTAATTTGAACTGCTCATATTGGCTTCACGCGCCAATTCGGGAATACTCGGTACATTACTGAGACTTTGAAGAATCTGACGACGAACACGGAATACTGATTCAACATCATTCAAGTTTAGGTTGGCAAGAGATTTTTACTTCCGAACGTTTTTTTCGAGCTTTTCAAGGAACATTGTCAGTAATTCCATAGTTTTTTTCCATGCAAATGAAGCGTTGAAAAAGGATTGTCGATTTCAGTTATAGACTTAATGTTATCCAAGACCTGTTGCATTGCAGGTGTAATGGTCTCAAACAAATAAAAAGCCTTGTCCGATTGGAGAAGCCGACCGATATAGGTTTCATGTGCTGCATCAATCTTTTTCAATCCAACTTTATTGAAAGTCAGTGTAATATTTTTCGTATCGTTTCTTTTGGAGGAAAACTCCACTCAGTCGGGATGCTACTTGAAGGCATGAAAATGCCATCGAGCGTGTCCACTCCGACCGTTTTTGTACTTTGTTCCTATTATCTGCTCGTGTTTATGCTCATTGATATAGAACATGACAGGAATCCATTTCGAGTTTTCTACCGAGCGACGTATCATAGTTATCGGCTCGTATGCTACGAAACTGATATAAGTCAATGTTAGCCATGGCAGAGGATAATATTGTTTGAAGAATCCACTACCAATAGAAGAAGGAATGGTAAATCCATTGTTTATTACTGATGTGCCAAATTGTTCGGCAACCATCTCCATCCAATCTTCAGGCTTATTGATTGCACAAAATTCTATGGTCATTTTATCATGTCTTTTTGCAAAGTTACGAACAAATACGGATAAAAACTTGAATTATTGCAAGTTTTTATCCGTATTACTCTCAAAAAAGAACCAATAGCTCCATGAGAAATGTTTTTAATGAGAGTTTACTCAAATGCGACTAAACTTGAAGGAACTCCTATGGCAGTAACAATTGGGTTTTGCGAGCATTCGCCTGTCTTGGTATTGTAGGTGTAATACCCCGTACCATTGTTACATGTCATTCCAAAGACGATGAAGTCCTTGTAGCGAGTTATAGCAAAAGAGCCATTGCTGTCGGTCATTGGCAAATCAAGTTTTTCGATGGTTTTGTTCCAAATGTCGATTTTCACGGGTTGGAAGTCTTTCTTGAGTATTCCAAATTCTGTATCCGTTACTTTCACGCAACTATACACAATACCATTACCTGCATAGAAAGACTTAATCATATACTGCCCTGTTTTGCCTATTCCTTTTATGGTTGTCTTCGATAGGTTGAACAGATAATCGCTATCCCATTTGTCGCTTCCTTTGCGGATACGCAGGAAACCTTCCTTATCGGCAACATTGAAGTTGTTGCCCGCACTGTAAAAGTAGATGTCACCCCGCTCGTCTATGAATGCGTCAGAATGGCGGAACAATCCCTACAACACTTGTGCGGTTATCTTTGATAACTTCAGTCTTTTTCGTCTTGAGGTCAATGATAGCTACCTCTGCTCCAGTACCCGGTACAGAGGTATGAGGCGAATTGAGCTGATTGAGGGCAACATACATCTTTCCATCACGGATGACATTACAGCCGGGATCAGGATTGTTGTCTTGAACCGCATAAGACGAGAGGTCAATTTCATCTTCCTTTTGCAATGTTGAAGTATTGATTAACGCAATTTTTCCACGTCCGTGCAAAGCAACGTATGCCCGCTGTTCATCAACGAAGTTAATTTCTCCGGGTTGAGCCATCTGTTCAAATGTCATAGTACCTGCTTTTTATCAGTTCTCCATGGGCACCTCTTGTAAACTTATGTATCTTATCCCCTGAATTTTCCCTTCGGGTACAAGCACTGTATTACCCTTAGCAAAGAGGTAGCAACCGAACCCGAATTCAAATGCTTTCTTATTGTTGGTCGCTTGAGGAGTCAAATCACTGAATGTCCTACATAGCACTTTTTGTCCACATAATGCACAAAGGTGAAATGTTGCTGCACCTCTTGAGGAGTAGGCGTAGGTTCATCATTTTTGTTACAAGATGTCAGCCCTATGAAGCCGACCAGCATAGCAGAAAAAGCTATACGATTGAAAATTGTTGTATTCATCTTTTTATATTTGTTAAATTAGAAAATTCCTTTTGAGAAGACATATCTGAATTTGAGGTGAAGTGTCCGTCCTGCCAATGGTTGGCGGAATTGGTCCCAAACTTCTTTGTTCATTATATTATGGCATTCCAAGGCTACGGAATATTTGCTTTTGTAGGTCAACAATAGCCCTATGTCATTGACGAAACTGCGGGGAATACGTCGTTTCTGTAATTCGGTAAGTTCCCAGAAGTAGAAGAACTCCTCAGTAAATTTGCCGTCCCAGAAAGCCTTGACATACCAATTCTTGAATAATCGGTTGCTGTGATACTCCGCCCCGAAGTTGGCGAACAAATAGGGAATGTTCGGCAGTCGCAATCCTTTTGTCGGATTGGGGGCTTGGGTACCGGGTAAATAGTTCAAGACATCACGCACATCCTGATAAGTTAGATTTCCGTAGGCATAGACCGTTGGCGATATGTCCAATTTTATTTCGGTTTCTATACCTTTAATATGTACCTTTTCTGCGTTTACATATCCGGCTGCCATGTGTTGTTTCATCAGTTTTATCATATCGCTTACCTGCATATAAAAGCTGTTCACTTCAAACTGCAATCGCGATAATCCGAGGACATCATTTTTTTGTCTATTAAGAACCCCAGATTGAAGTTGTGGCTTTTCTCTGGTCTCAATCCGGCTGCAGGAAAGGTGATGATACCATCACCGAATAGTTCTTGTGAATTGGGAAGGCGTATTGCCCGCTGGTAAGATGCTTTTCAAGTGAAAAACCTCTGAAGGGCTCGTATTTTATTGCCTCTATCCAGCCTATTTGTGAGGTCGTATTGTTCTTTTTTTCTTCGAGCCTCAATCAGCTCGTATGAAGTCAAATCTTCTATCTCGGAATGGAGGTGGAAATACTTTGCGGAGAGCATATTCGTCAGTTTCTTATCAAAGAGTTTTTGACTCCCCAAGTCAACCCCGAAATGACACTGGTCTTTTTGCTGGGAAATCCTCCGATAACAAAAACCCTGCATGCTGACTTGCAATGTTGTCGCTCGGTTGTCTTCTGGCGTAGTTAATAAGTGTTCAGATTCAAACTGTGATTGGCGGACAACTTGTAATCAAAATTGATACGTTCATTGATTTCCAAGCCTTTGTCATTTGAGTTGTGAGGAACATCTCCTGTTTCTCCCTGCCCATTCGGACTCGGATATATGTTTCCTTCGAAATCGTGATTAACTCGTGCCGTATCCACAAAATTGTTTGTTGTATGTGAAAGGGAGAAATGGGACTCAAGATTAAGGCGGTCGTTCAGCATTCCGCTTTTTATCAGTTTGTTTTCCAACATAAACATTCCTGATTGGTTTTCGGCATGTTGTATGTTTTTTTAAGATACCTTGATTTCATTGAAACGATTGTAATACCCGAACTCGGTACTAATCTCATCGAACCAAAAGTTTCGTGAAAGCAATTTTTCCCTTCAACATATACGAACGAAAACGGTCATGGTCACGTCTTACCAACAGATTTTCTCTCTCGGGAACTCTGAAAGAGTAGTCATTCTTTGCAGATGTATAATAACCTCCCGCACCGAGTAGAACGCCACTCTTTGGAAAGTTCTTGCGAGAGAAGACGCTTCCTTTGTGTGTTTGGTAAGACCCGAATTCATACGAGGCATCTAAATAGTCCGTACTAAACTCTTTAGTAACGATATTGACGGCTCCCCCCAATCCATCACATCCGAAACGGGCGGGTATGATACTCTTATAGACTTCTATTCTTTCTATAATGTCTATCGGAATTTCATCAAGAGAAAAAGCCCCGTCAGAAGTACTCATTGGTATTCCGTCCCATAAGATTTGAATGCGGTTTCCTTCCAATCCATGAACAATAATTCTCGAACTGCTTCCCAAACCGCCGGTCTGCCCAACTTTCAAACCTATGGTTTTATTCAAAACGGTTTCTAACGAAATAGATCTGCCTTGAAGTTCTTTCGCATTTATTACAGAAACTGCTTCAGGCGACTCTCTGAGAACTTGTGCTTTTGTTTTTCCGAAGACCACTACATCTGCTAACTCTGTTGATTCCGGGAGTAGTCTTATGGTATAACGCTTCCCGTTTGCAGTAATCGTATCGGTAATGGTCTGATAACCGACATAACTTACCATAAGCATAAGTTTTTGATTACTTGATGCACTTAGTTTTGCAATACCTTTCCTGTTTGTAGTCGTACCATTTGTGTACGTTGGAGCATTCAAACCTTTCCAATGTACGGCGGCAAATTCTATACTGTTCCCATTTTCTGCATCAATAACTTTTATTTCTGTTGGTTGCAGTTGTGCAAACATAGGAAAAGACCACAACGATAGAAAGCCGACAATGAGCATTCTTTTGTATAAATGGACTATTGAGCTGATTGACATATCATATTTGTTTGTGAGATTCTGTGCAAAGGTACTTACCTGCCGAGCAAATAAATAACCCTATTATCCACGCTTATACCCCTGTTGTGTTTATATGCGAGCAAATTGTTGTTTTGGGGCAGTGTAATGCTTATTGGGGTTATTTTATTCCTGTTTGTTGCCGTACTTTTGCAGCAGAAAAAAATCAAACGACACACTATATGGATAAACAAAAAGTCAGACCTCTTGATGAGGAACGGGAGAGCCGCAGCCTGCTCTCCAATGCAGTGGTCATATTGCACCTTATTTTTAGGTACACTCCCTATACTGCTGGTAGTGTGGGCAGTGGACAAGCTGATGAAATGGCACACTCTCTCCCTAATAGTTTGGGGTATTGGAGGAATAATGATACTATTAGCAATGCTTCGAGGCGTATTCTATGGAACCTCAATTTGGCGGGCACACCGGTCGGCTTACAATGCCCTTACACGATTGAGGTTGCGTATCATAAGTCATCTGCAACGCTTGCCGCTCGGTTTCTTTTCAAGAACGGAAAGTTGGGCGACTTGGTGAATATTATCAACCACGATGTGGAACAAATTGAAATTTATTTAGCACATGGATTGCCCGAAATCCTTTTCGGCTACGCTTTTTCCTGCCTTACTCTGGGCAATTATTATGGTGTTGGACTGGCGTTTGGGGCTGTCGCTCATTTCTCTTTACCTGTGGCATTTCTTCTGCAAATGGCTGTCAAAAACACTTTGGGGAAAGGAGCTTTTCAACACTTTTATGGAAAGTACGCAAAAAAATGTCGGAAGACCTTTTTGGAATATGTGGCTACCATATCGGTAATCAAAGCCTTCAGTAACGAGGAGAAACAGAACGAAACGGGTACTTGATGGTATGCGCGACTACATCCGTTGGGTAAAGCGGAGCATGTTTAGCGTTACTGTTCCCATGACATTGATAACGATGTTCTTGGAAGGTGGTATCGTGGTAATGACCCTTATTGGACTATGGATGATGAGTTCGGGCGAATTAACTGTAGCCCGTTTTATTCTTGCCCTGATATTGGGCGGTTTGTTCTCGTCCTCTTTTGCTAAGTTGGCAACATTCCAACATTTCCGAATCGTCTATGGTCAGTCGTTGGCAAAAGTACAGTCCATTACAGAGGTACAGACAAAGGAAACTGCTGACAAGAAAACGGATACGACACAAACGGATGTTTGTTTCGAGCATGTTACATTTTCCTATCCAAACAAGGAAGACAATGCGCTGAAAGATGTATGTCTTCAATTTCCGAAAGGAAGTCATACAGCTATCGTCGGCGAATCCGGATCGGGAAAAACCACACTGGCAAGTCTGATGATGGGGTTCTGGCAACCTCAAACAGGTACTATCCGACTAGGAGGAGAGAATATTACGGAACTCTCCGAACGTAATATCGCTGATTATTTTTCGATGGTACAGCAGGAGGTTTTTCTCTTTAACACAACTATTCGGGACAATATCCGTATAGGAAAACCTACCGCCACACAAAAGGAAGTGGAAATGGCAGCAGAGCGTGCTCATATTCATGATTTTATCATGGGATTGCCGAATGGTTATGATACGCTGGCAGGCGAAGCCGGCGTAAAATTCTCTGGCGGAGAAAAACAGCGTATTTCCATCGCCCGAATGTTGCTCAAAGACTCTCCAATAGTTATTCTCGATGAAGCCACTGCCGCATTGGACGGAGAGAATGAGAAACTAATCCAAGAAGCTCTTGATGAATTGCAGCGCAACAAGACCGTCATTACCATTGCTCACCGTCTCAATACTATTCAGGATATGGAGCGTATTGTTGTGATGGACAAAGGGCAGGTCGTGTCGAAAGGAACACACCAAGAACTGATGAAAGACTGTTCTCTGTACCGCAATATGACGGAAACGCAAGAACAAGTAAGTAAATGGCAATTAAAAGAAGAGGAGGAATAAGAATGGTACGCAATATACTGAATGAATTGACCGCTAGCGGAGTTCGGCATCTAATTATCTCCGCACTGTTTTTCGTGGTTTATGCCCTTTGTGGCACGGCGATAATGCTCACAGTCTTGTTTCTCATCGACCGTCATATACAAGGAGAAAGCATCTCTTTCATTTCGGCAGCATGGGTACTCGGTGGTCTGTTGGTCTTGAAAACCATATCCAATGCCATTGCCGATATGAGCTAAAGCATTTTGCCGGATTTGATCTTGTGGAACGTATCCGCGAGAAAATCATATTGAAACTGAAAAATGTTCTCACTCGGTTTCTATACCAATGAGCGTCTGGGAGAGATAAGTACAGTCATTCACAAAGACGTTGATAATATGGAAATGGTAGTAGGACATCTATGGACACGGATGTCTGCTGACTTCATTGTAGCTCTGATACTCGCATTGGACTATTTCTGTGGATTGGCGCATGGGATTGACAATGGTAGCCATTCTTCCCCATTGCCCTATTTTTCTCTATATCAGGGGTATTCGCTCGGGAATGAAAGCACAGGAGGAATCACAGGACAATCTGGCAGATATGGTCAGCCTCTTTGTTGAATATGTCAAGGGCATCCCAGTTTTGAAAAGTATTTGGAGGAAAAGGAATGTTCCGTGACAGACCTGACCACTCTGTTAGTGAATTTGGAGAAAGCAGTAAGAATACTTCTCGTTTGGCAGCTGTGAGTGTGGGCAGATACACTTTTTCTGATAGAATTGGCTTTCGCTCTGATGGCTACAATCGGTCTTTTGGTGGACTAGCAGGGGAACTTTCTTTTTCGCTTATTTAATGTTTATCATCGTCTCGAAAAGAATTCTACAAACCTTTTGTCAATATGGAGAATCATTGGTTGAATTACATCAAGGTAAAGGACAGCTACGGACGCATTTCCCATTTATTGAATGCCCCTGTTATCACCAATCCTGAACAGCCGAGAACAGCAACCCGTTTCAATCTTTCTTTTGACAAAGTGGGATTTCATTATGAGACAGGAAGGTTTTGAGATGAAAAAACTCACGTTCCATGTTCCCGAAGGAACGGTAACGGCACTTGTCGGATCGTCAGGTTCTGGTAAAACAACCATTACCAACCTGTTACTCCGTTTCTGGGAACCGCAGACCGGCAGTATCCGTATCGGTGGTATAGACATTCGAGAAATGGACTATGATTATCTGCTCGGTAAAATCAGTGTAGTGATGCAAAATGTTATTCTCTTTTCAGATACCATTGCCAATAATATCAAAGTGGGCAATCAACATGCTACGCAGGAAGAAATCGAAGAAGCAGCACGTAGGGCGATGATACACGACTTTATCATCAGTCTGCCAGAAGGTTATGAAACAAAAATCGGAGAAAACGGTTTGGGATTATCCGGAGGTCAGAAACAAAGGCTTTCAATCGCCCGTGCGTTCCTCAAAGATGCTCCCATCATTCTTTTGGACGAGATAACGAGCAATGTTGACCCTGTCAATGAATATAAGATACAACAGGCAATGTCTGCCCTTATCCGAAATCGCACAGTCTTGGTCATTGCCCATCATTTGCAAACCATCCGTAACGCTAATCAGATTATCGTGATGGACAAGGGACAACTTGTAGAGAATGGAACGCACGCCGAACTCGAAGCAAAAGGTGGAGTGTATTGCAAACATTGTCAATGCAATAACCTAATCAATGAAAAATATGGAGGTATGGAGTTTGAGCCATACCTCTTTTTTTGCCACTTCCATCCATATCGAAGCCACAAGTACGCAGTTATCTCAAACCCCTAACATACACTGTTTCTTTGATTTACTTTTGTCCGTGCACCGCTGTTGGTGTCATTAAATACATTGTAATATGGACGAAAAAATCAAAGACCAAGAAGTCCTTTTGGTCAAGGATCAGAAAGACGAGAATCTCAAAGCCGTCACAGGTACGGACGAGAAAGGCGGACTGAAAAACCGTTCCGCCCACCGCCGAGCATGAACAGAGCTTCCTGAAGTTCGACAAGCACAGCAATGCGCTGGAAAACTTCCTTTCCAACTTCATGCGGCAGTTCAAGAACCCTACGTCGCTGAACTTCTTCAAAGTGCCCTTTGAGAGTGCCGTTGCCAGTGCACGCGTACTCTCGGAGATGCTCCAAGCTCCGGAAGTCCCTCCAATAAAGAGATGCTGGACTCCGCCCGTGTCAATCCTTCAGACTATGCAGGGGAGCAGAAACAGCCGCTTCAAGGCATTGACCCCGACAAGGTGAAGTGGGAGCAGTTCGAGCAGATGGGTGTAAGCCGTGAGAGTCTCGAAAAGGGCAAGCATCTTGATGACCTGCTTCAATACCGCAAGACTCCGCTTATTCCCATCGCAATCAAAATCGGAGAAGTCTCCCTTTACACCGATGCCCGTCTTTCTCTGAAAGCCTCCGGAGACGGTACATTTATCCCCGTTGTCCATGCCATCCGCAAGGAGCCGCAATTGGAGCGCGAGTTCTTCGGGCATACCTTCACCGACGAGGACAAGAAAGCCCTCAGAGAAACGGGCAATCTCGGTCGCACCGTGGATTTAACTTTCCCTGGCAAAGATGAGCCGACCCGCAGTTTCGTGAGCATCGACCGCCTGACGAACGACATCATCGCCCTGAGTGCCGACCGGGTACGCATCCCCGATGAAATCAAGGGCGTGAAGCTGAGCGATGAGCAGAAAAAGGAACTCTCGGAAGGCAGAAGCATCTATGTGGAGGGTATGACCTCCAAAACGGGAAAGCATTTCAATGCCAACCTTCAATTCAATGCCGACAAGCGGTCGATTGAATTTCGTTTCGGCTCTCCCAAACAGGAACAACATCAAAGACAAGCCCCCGAAGGGCAGGGACAGTCAGAGCAGAAAGAATTGCGTGTCCCCAAGAAGATGCTGGGACGAGACATCTCTCCCGAAGAGCAAGCGAAGCTCAAAGCAGGTCAGACGGTCTATATGACCGGGCTTATCGACAAGAAGGGAGAGCCTTTCAATGCCTATGTACGCCCGAACTTCGAGAAGAACAAGTTCGACTTCCTCAAATGGAATCCCGACAAGTCCCAAGCCAAAGAGGTTACTCCCGACAATGCTTCCCGCACGCAGGTCGCCGTCAATTCCGAAGGCAAGACCAACGAAGCTACCAAGCATGTGAAGGAGCCGCTCAAGCAGGGACAGGCAGAGCCTACCACGGGGCAGGAACAAAAGCAAGAAGAGAAAAAGCGTTCCAAGGGAATGAAAATGTAATCCGCCACCACTAATATCCAAAAAGTAAGAACAAATGAAAGTCATCATAGCAGAAAAGCCGAGCGTAGCTCGTGAAATCGCCCGTGTCGTTCGGGCAACCAACAAGAAGAATGGTTATATCGAAGGAGGCGGCTATGCCGTCACGTGGGCATTGGGGCACCTGATAACGGCAGCCATGCCCGAAGTTTACGGCATCAAAGGTTTCCACAAAGAGAACCTGCCGATTCTTCCTCCCGTCTTTACCCTTATTCCCCGTCAGATTAAGGAGGGCAAAGGTTATAAAGCCGATGCTGCGGCAGTCGCCCAATTGAAAATCATCGAAAAACTCTTCCGAGCGTGCGAAGGCATTATTGTAGCCACCGATGCCGGAAGGGAAGGTGAGTTGATCTTCAGGTTCATCTATGAGTATCTCGGCATCGCCAAACCCTTCGACCGCCTATGGATCAGTTCCTTGACGGACAAAGCCATCAAAGAGGGACTTGCCCATCTGCAAAGCGGAGCGGCGTATGACAATCTCTATTATGCCGCCCGTGCCCGCAGCGAAGCCGACTGGTTGGTGGGTATCAATGCCACCCAAGCCATATCCATTGCGGCAGGAAGAGGCACTTACTCCTTGGGCAGGGTACAGACTCCGACTCTCTGTATGGTCTGTTCCCGTTTCTTGGAGAACAAGAAGTTCGAGCCGCAGCCATTCTGGCAACTCAGCCTTACTGTAAAGGAAGGTGATGAGAGTTTCCGTTTCTCTTCTGCCGACCGCTGGTTTGATAAGACGGAAGCCACCGCCCTGTATGATAAACTCAAACAGGCTCCTTATGCCACTGTAGAAACGATTGTGCGCAAAGAGACCAGACAGGAGCCACCGCTTCTGTACGACTTGACCACCCTACAGAAAGAAGCGAACAGTCGGTTCGGCTATTCGGCGGAACAAACCCTTTCCTTGGCGCAGAAACTCTACGAGAAGGCGTACATCACCTATCCACGCACGGGCAGCCGTCATATCCCTGAAGATGTGTTTGCCGAAATACCTGCCTTGATAGCCTTTTTGCACGACCATTCCGTTTGGGGTCTCCATGCCCGCCGACTGACCGAACTTAATGCGCATTCGGTGGACGGCAAGAAAGTGACCGACCACCACGCTCTGCTCATTACGGGCAAGAAGCCGATAGACGTGTTTGGAGATGAGGCGGTCATCTACGATATGATAGCCGGACGTATGCTCGAAGCCTTTCTCCGCCCGTTGTGTGAAAGATGTCAGTACGGTTACTGCCATTTGTAAAGGTATAAAGTTCATCCTCAAAGGTGAAATCATCAAGGAAGAGGGTTGGCGTGCCGTCCTCAAAAACAGCAGGAAGAAAGACAAGGAGCAGGCGGAAGCCGAAGAACGGGAAAGTCGGGAGAATGGAGAAGGCATCATCATCCCTCAATGGGAGGAAGGCAAGACAGCTTCCGCTCTGCGCCTGTTCGTTGGCACAGGGAACGACCAAGCCCAAGCCTCTGCACACGGAAAGTTCGCTGTTGGCTGCTATGGAGACGGCGGGCAAGGAGTTGGAGGACGAGGAATTGCGTGCGCAGCTCAAAGATTGCGGTATCGGCACACCTGCAACCCGTGCCGCCATCATCGAAACCCTCTTTGCCCGTGAATACATGGTGCGCCAAAAGAAGTCGCTCGTCCCCACGGAGAAAGGACTTGCCGTCTATTCCATCGTCCGAGGGATGAAAATCGGCAATGCGGAGATGACCGGACAGTGGGAAGCGGACTTGGCGAAAATCGAACGGGGAGAATTGAAAGAGTGGGACTTCCGCAAGGGCATCGAAAGCTATGCCACACAGATTACGGACGAACTGCTCTCCTCCAAAATCCTCTTTCCCAAGAAACAGAGCGACATCCATTGCCCCAAATGCGGCTAAAGGCTCACTGGTCTTCTATCCCCGATGTGCCAAATGCTCTGATGCCGATTGCGGGCTGACGCTTTTTCCGCAGCGTGGCAGGCAAGAGCCTCACGGACGAGCAACTGACGCAGTTGGCGGTAAACGGAGAGACTGGCATCATCAAGGGCTTTACCTCCAAAACGGGCAAGAGCTTCGAGGCTTCTCTCTCCTTGGACGGAGAGTTCAAGACGGTCTTTGTCTTTCCCTGAACGTAAAGAAAACCGGGCAAATCCCGAAGGTAACTCCCCGTAATTTGCTAATTTTGCCACTGAATGATGCGGTCATAAACAATCATCTTGTTTTTACTGCGGATTTTAGTGGTGGCACTCGGCGGGGACGTCGAGTGCCTTTGCATTATATACCTCACTAAAAATCATTCAGATATGACAGCCATTCATTTTTTCATACTACGAGCTATCCCTGCTCTCTTTTCTTCGGGAAAGCCATCCCGAAAAAGCCGGTGACATTTCTTTTATCAAAGAGCGTGCGGCAGCCGCTTCCGAAGTCTATGCCGAAGCCTTCGATACCGAGTCTTCCCATAGCCGAATGTATCGGCATCGCCAATCAAGACGCTCTATGCGGGTCTGCACTTTTTCCCACCACGATACCATCTCCTCCGTTCTTTGGAACGAGTTCTCTGCCGAAGTGCCGCTTGAAGCTGTCAGGAGACCGCTATCCGCCTGCGCCCGCTCTTAGAAAGCATCTTCGCCAAGTATCCGATTTCGGACGAGTTCGCCTATATGCCCGAATACAACTCCCTCTATACGGAGATTACGGGTTTTGTTCAACTAAAACTCGAAGAAGATGGCAAGTTATAACAAGAAGGAGCATCTAAGGGCGAACATAGAAGCCATCAAGACGGTCTTTGCCCTGCATCGGGAACAACGCACGGCAACGGAGGAGGAAATGGAGGTGTTAGCAGGGCTTATACGGGCTTCGGGGCTTTGAAGTGTATCCTCTCTGCCAACACGATGGAGGACATCGCCCGATGGAACAAGTCGGAGTTGGAACTTTTCCCCTTGGTGATGGAACTGCATCGCACCATTCGGGACAACACCATCTCCGAATCGCAATACAAGAGCTATATGCAGAGCCTGAAGAACTCCGTAATGACCGCTTTCTATACTCCTGCACCCGTAGTACGGGAGATTGCCGCTTCCTTACGGGAGGCAGGCATCGTCCCTCAACGCATCCTTGACCCTTCAGCGGGAATGGGCGAGTTCATCCGCTCTTTTGACGGCATTGCAGCCGAAGGGCATACGACTTTCGGTTTCGAGAAAGACATCCTTACGGGACAGATGCTCTCCGCTCTGCATCCCGAAGACAAGATACGCATCCGAGGTTTCGAGGAAATCGAATCCAAGCTCGGAGGTTATTTCGATGTGGTCAGCAGCAACATTCCTTTCGGAGATGTGGCCGTCTTCGACCCTGTTTTCAGCAAGACGGACGAACCTGCCCGAAAGGTCGCCCGCATGTCCCTGCACAATTACTTCTTCGTCAAGGGGGTGGATATGCTCCGTGAAGGCGGTGTGTTGGCATTCATCACCTCGCAAGGCGTTATGAACGCCCCAACGAACGAGCCGGTACGGGAGTGGCTGATGAACCATACCCGCCTTGTTTCGGCGGTTCGCCTTCCTAATAATCTCTTCTCGGAAAATGCAGGGACGGAAGTGGGTAGTGACCTTATCGTCCTGCAAAAGCAGAGCAATAAGACAAGTCTTACCGAAGAGGAAAAGCGTTTCATCAAGAGCGAGAAACGCCCCAGCGGAGTATTATTCAACACCTATCTGCGGAGTATGTCACAAATCGTACATACCGAATGGAAGCAGGACACCGACCCTTACGGCAAGCCCGCCATCCTGTTCCATCACGAGGGCGGAGCGGACGGCATCGCCACCGATATGGGAAAAATCCTGCGGGCGGATTTAGCCAAACGCTTGGATATGGCATTGTACCAAAAGCATATCTCCATTCAGGAGCAGCCCAAAGTTGCCGTTTCTCCCGAAGTCAAGCAGGAAGAAGCAACGCTTACGCCTGCCGCCTCGACAGAGGAGCAACCGCACCAAAAGGTGGTGCAGCCGAGAGAGGAACAGCCTGTGGAGCAAGCCCGAAGCAGTGTCACACCACAGGTACAACTGCTCGACCTTTTCGGCAATGTTATCCCGGAAGAAAAGCCCAAACGTAAAGCTGCCGCAAAACAGAAGTCTGTCGCTTCACCTCCCCCATTTTCCGAGGCTTCCCAAAGCGGCGAGACGGCACACGGACTGGAAGACACGAACGATCTGTGGTGGCAACAGGACAAGGAGAAAGGGATGCAGCAGCGTCCCTATGAGGCTTATGGCACGAACATCTCAAAGAGGGTCTTTGCTGGCTTCGGACTTTCAGGTCGGAATGCTTGTCCGTGATATGGAGGACAACCGCATGTTCCAGCCCATAGACCTCCCGTTCCAAGAACGACAGAAAATGTTGCTCTACATAGACCTGCGTGACGCCTACCACGCACTCTATGACTATGAAGCGGAACGCAAGGTGGCGAATGAATCCCTGCGACAGAACCTCAATGAACTGTACGACCGTTTCGTGCGGCTGTACGGACATTTGAACTGACCGCAAGAACCACGAGCAGATCCTGATGGATGCCGGTGGCAGGGAAATCCTCTTCTTGGAACGGAAGGTGGATAAAGAAACGCTCAAAGCCGATATTTTCCATCAGCCCGTTTCTTTCAGCCTGCACGAAGTGACAGAGGTGAGCAATGCCCAAGAGGCGCTCTCGGCTTCACTCAATAAAGTTCGGAGCGGTGGACACCGAGTATATGCTCTCTTTGCTTCCTGACATCTCCGAAGAAGAGATGCTCTTCGAGCTGCACGACAGGATTTACTACAATCCTTTGGAGGGAGAGTATGAAATCGCCGAGAAGTTCATATCGGGCAATGTGGTTGCCGCTTCGGAGCGTATCGGACAATATCTTTTGGAGCATCCGGAAGACACAAGGGCGCAAGCCTCCTTGCAGGCACTGAAAGATGCCATTCCCGAACCGATACCCTTCGTGGACTTGGATTTCAACTTCGGGGAGCGATGGATTCCCGTAAATCTCTACTCAGACTATGCCTCGTACCTTTTCGACACGGAGGTGATGATACGCTACAATTCAAGTGCGGACGAATACTCTGTGGAGGCACGGATGCACAATGCCAATATCTGGGACAGGTTCTGTGTGCGGGGGCAACATCGTCGCTACGACGGCATTGCCCTGATGAAGCACGCCCTGCTGAATACGACGCCCGACATTACCAAGAAAATCATGGTCGGAGACAAGGAAGTCAAAGTACGGGACACCGAAGCCATACAGATGGCAAACGCCAAAATCGACGAGATACGAAACGGCTTTACCGATTGGCTGAACGAGCAGAGCGATGAGTTCAAGCAGCGGTTGGAGAAACTCTACAATGACACTTTCAATTGTTTTGTGCGTCCCCAGTATGATGGTTCCCATCAGACATTCCCCGACCTCAATCTGAAAGGCTTGGGCATCGAGAGTTTGTATGGCAGCCAAAAAGATGCCGTTTGGATGCTCAAACTCAACAGAGGAGGTATCTGCGATCATCAGGTGGGAGCAGGAAAGACGCTCATCATGTGTACCGCAGCTTATGAGATGAAGCGGCTCGGTTTGGCGAACAAGCCGATGATACTCGCTCTCAAAGCCAACGTGCAGGAGATAGCACAGACCTTCCAAACGGCTTACCCGAACGCCAAGCTGCTCTATCCGGGGAAGAACGACTTCACCCCCGACAAGCGGCAGCGGATTTTCCACGACATCAAGAACAACAACTGGGACTGCATTGTCCTCACGCACGACCAGTTCGGCATGATACCGCAGTCGGACGAGATACAGCAAAAAATCCTTCAGGACGAGCTGGACAGCGTGGAAGAGAACTTGGAGGTTTTGCGTCAGCAGGGACGCAGCATCTCCCGTGCGATGGAGAAAGGGCTTGTCAAGCGGCAGATGAATTTACAGGCGAAGCTGGATGAAATCAAGTTCAAGATAGAGAACCGCAAGGACGATGTAGTGGATTTCAAGACGATGGGCATCGACCACCTTTTCGTGGACGAGTCGCATACGTTCAAAAATCTGATGTTCAACACCCGCCACGACCGTGTGGCAGGGTTGGGTAACAGCGAGGGCAGCCAAAGAGCCTTGAATATGCTCTTTGCCATACGAACCATTCAGGAAAGGACGGGGAAAGACTTGGGAGCAACCTTCCTCTCGGGGACGACCATATCGAACTCACTTACGGAGTTGTACCTGCTGTTCAAGTATCTGCGTCCCCAAGCCCTCGAAGCACAGAACATCAAGACCTTTGACGCGTGGGCTGCCATCTTCGCCAAGAAGTCGGTGGACTATGAGTTTTCCGTCACTAACGAAATCGTACAGAAAGAGCGTTTCCGCTATTTTATCAAAGTGCCGGAGTTGGCAGCGTTCTACGCTCAAATCACTGATTACCGGACGGCGCAGGACATCGGCATCGACCGCCCGGAGAAACGGGAGATTATGCACAACATACCGCCTACACCCGAACAGGAGGAATTCATAGTCAAGTTGGTGGAGTTTGCCAAGACGGGTAATGCGGAATTGTTAGGGCGTCCCAAACTCTCCGAACGGGAGGAGAAAGCCAAGATGCTCATTGCCACTGATATGGCGAGGAAGATGAGCTTGGATTTGAGGCTCATCGACCCGACAGGTACGGAGATCATGTGGACAACAAGGCTTCCCACTGTGCCGCCAAGATAGCGGAGTACTACCGGAAGTTCAATGAGCAGAAAGGAACGCAGTTTGTGTTCAGCGACCTCGGCACTTATAAGCCCGGTGAATGGAATCCTTACAGCGAAATCAAACGAAAGTTGGTGGAAGATCACGGCATTCCTGCTCAGGAGATACGCTTTATTCAGGAAGCTAAGACCGACAAGGCTCGAAAGACGCTCATCGCGGGAATGAATGAAGGTTCAATTCGAGTGCTTTTCGGTTCTACGAGTATGCTCGGCACGGGTGTGAACGCCCAGAAAACGTGCCGTCGCTATCCATCATTTGGACACGCCGTGGCGTCCTTCCGACTTGGAGCAGAGGGACGGACGAGCCGTGCGCAAGGGCAATGAATTTGCCAAATTCCATGCGGACAATAAAGTGGATGTCATTATCTATGCTGTGGAGAAGTCTCTTGATAGTTATAAATTCAACCTGTTGCATAATAAGCAACTCTTCATCGAACAACTGAAAAACAACCGTATGGGCAGCCGTACCATTGATGAGGGAAGTATGGACGAGAAATCGGGAATGAATTTTTCCGAGTATGTCGCCATCCTCTCCGGAAATACCGACCTGCTGGAAAAGGCAAAAGTTGGAAAAGAAGATTGCCGGTTTGGACAGTGAACGGCAGGCGTTCATTCGCAGTAAGTCATCCTCCCGAGGCCGATTGGACGAAGTTATGAGAACGGTGGACGGAAACAAGGAATTGATAGCCCGTTTCCAAAGCGACTGGGACTTGTACCAAAGTCGTGTACAGAAGGATAAGGAGGGCAATATCCTCAACCCGATAACACTCAAAGGGGTGGAAGGAAGCGACCCGAAACGCATTGCCGCCAAGCTTGCGGAAATCAACGAGAAAGCCTGCACACGGGGAGAGTATTTCAATATCGGAACGCTCTACGGGTTTAATCTTGTGGTCAAGACGGAATCCTCCTCCAAAAGACCTTTTTCGACCTTTCACAGAACAAGTTCTTCGTTATGGGAGAAAGTGGAATGAAGTACAGCTACAACAATGGTAGGATTGCGGCAGACCCGCAACTCGCCTGCATGAATTTCCTGAACGCCTTGGAGAAGATACCCGGCTTGATTGAGAAGTTTAAGGCGGACACGGAAAAGATAGCCAAGGATATTCCGGTTTTGCAGGAGGTCGTGAACGGATCTTGGAAGAAGGAAGAGCAGCTCAAAGACCTCAAAACGGAACTCGCTGCCCTTGACCGCAGATACAGCTCTCTCTAAAACCCATCGAGCAGCGGAGAGTGAGCAAGAAGGAAGCGGAGGTGATGCAGGACGGCGAAGGAAAGGCGGAAGAATTGGAACGGTCACGTCCGATTGAGCCGACTGTCGCCGCCCCCTCCGTCAGCACCTCTGCGGCTCAAACCGACAGACCGTTGGAAAGCAGCGGGCAGAGTATCTCCGCTACACAGCCCTCTATGGACGGACTGCCGCCGTCTCTGGCAGAAAAGGTGTTCGTTGTCAGGCCGAAAATATAATCTGTAATGTTATCATCACATTCAAACGGCAGCCCCCGACTTGTCATTACGACAAAACAGGGGGCTTTGCTAGTACTAATCGAAATTACGTGTCTTTGGACGGTCTCTTCCTCTTGCGTTTGAGGTTCTCCGTAAAGTGGGTTTGCATAAAGGCAAGGATTTCCGATTCCAAATACCACGTCTTGTGGTAAACGATGTGGTAAGGAAGTGTCCCCGATGCCCGATAACGTTGCAGGGTGCGCTTGCTGATTTGGAGCATCAGACAAACCTCTTGATTATCCAGCAGAGGTTCTCCGTCTATCATCGGACGCTGGGGGATGTCGGGAGCTGTCTGTTTTAGGTCATCGAAACGCTTCATGATGCGTTCCATCCATTCAAGGAAGGTCGCTCTATCCAATAGTTCCATCCTTTATCCTCCTGCTTTTAAGTTCGAAGTTATGCCGTAGCTCTTTCAGATTTTGAGGATTGCAGTACAGGCTCTTGTTTCGTATCGCCTCCTCGATGTCGTGCAGGTCATAGTAGCAACGTCCGTAGATCATCTTGTAACTGATTCTGTCCGTACTGCGCATACGCTGGAGAGTACGCTTACTGATGCCGAGTATCTCGGCTAACTCATCGTTGGTAACAAGGCGGTTCTCATACTCTATCTTTGCCTTTTCCTCTCTCTCCACATACCGGAGAATCTTCTCTATCTTGCCCATCAGTTCGTGGTAGGCTTTGCTTTCGATTGTTATGACATCCATGACGCTTTGAATTTGATTATGCTGCAAAGTTCGGAGTTAAAACCGTCCGGATTGTATGCTAAATATGTACTGAATAGAGATTTTTCTGTCTGATTCCAAAAGCCATACGACAAAAGCATCCATATCGAAGCCACAAGTACGCAATAAAGGAAATGCTGGTCTTGAATACTTACGCCATAAGTACATTTGCACAAAGTGTAATCTTAAAACGAGACAGAGATATGGAAGTAATTACAATCGAGAAGAAAACGTATGAAGCCATGATGGAACGTTTTCGCATTTTGACCACTAAAAGTCGATGCCCCTGTGTCAGGAAAGTGACGAAAAGCGTATGGGCAGATGGCTGGACAATCAGGATGTCTGTCAAATCCTGAACATCAGTTTGCGTACCTTGCAGACCTACCGTAGCAACCGGATGTCTGCCCTATACGCAAATAAGGGTATAAGATGTTCTACAAAGCGGAGGATGTCGGAAACTGCTCGAACAATCCTCTCTTTATAACCGATGAATAGTATCACCACTAAATCCGATGCAAAATATGGACAACGATGTAAAGACCAAGAACAACGAAGAGATTGCGCACTTTCTCAACGCGAGCGACCGTATGATAAAGGAGATAGATGTCCTGCGGAAAAAGAACAGACCTCTGCTTAACGGGCATCGCTATCTGACGGACGATGAACTGTCCCGCCTGTTGCATATCAACCGGCGCACGTTGCAGGATTATCGCAACATGGGAAGAATCTCCTTTGTTAAGATTAGGCGGAAAAGTACTCTACCGGGAAGAAGATGTAGAAAAACTGTTGCAGGAGAATTATCGCCCTCGGTTTGAGAAGCCTTGACAGAGCAACAGGCAGTAAGAAACTCTTCTCTTACTGCCTGTTCTCATATTCAGTTGTACCATCCTCCTTTGCCATAACACACAAGTAATGGAGGACTTGTTCTCTTCTTTTTCGGTCAGTCTTCCGATTATCCATTGACGGAAACTCTCTCTGCCTGTGGAAAGCAAAGCGAAATGACAGCATCGTAATCATTTCAAGGTTGTATAAATCCACCGAACCATCCCTAAACAATAGCGTTTGCATTACCTCATCTTCCCTGAGCAAGCCCTCTTTGAAGATAGACTTGATGTGGCTGTTTACCTTGCCGGAGAATACGCCGAACAAATCGGCTATTTCGCAAACCGACATCCAAACAGGAATTGTCGGGATATGTACTTTTTCCGTTCTCTCCGATGATTATGATTTCTCTTTCATCGTTCGTCCTCCTTTTATATAGTGATACCATTGAACTGCTCTATCTTACTCAGTTTGTCGGAAGAGTGCCGCCATGTCCCGACTTTCCTTTTCGTGGGTGATTTTGGCGTAAATCTGCGTAGTGCGGATATTCGTGTGTCCGAGCATCTTGGAAAGGGTTTCGATGGGAACGCCATTGGTCAGACAGATTTCCGTCGCCATAGGTATGGCGGCTGGTATGCCACGTAATCTCTTTTTTCGATACCGCAGAGTCCGATGATTTTCTTGATGTTCTTTGCAGGCGGTAATATACTGCGGAACGGGCAGGAGGTAATCCTCCTTCGCCATGCCATCGTACTTCTCGATAATCTGCTTCGGAATATCCAAAAAGCATGATATTGGACTCCACACCCTGTCTTTTGTCGCTTGGTCATAATCCAGAGTTTACCGTCGCGAAGTCTGAAGGTTATCTTTTGGTCAGGTTCTTCATATCGGTAAAGGACAAGCCGGTAAAGCAACAGAAAGACATACAAAGTCCCGAGCAGCTCCATTGATTTACGCCTGAATTTCAAATCCAACAGCCTGCGGATTTCATCCTTGGTCAGATAGTCCCTGTCGGTACTCTCGGCGGATATGCTGTAATCCACGAACGGGTCACGGACTATCCATCCGTGATTCTGGGCAATGGTAATCATACGGCGCAGGGGCATCATGTAAATCCATACCGTGTTGTTACAGCATTGCTTTTCGGTCGCAGGAAGATGTCAAAGTCGGTAATGAAAGCCGGAGTGAGTTCTTTCAAACGCAATGTCGCTGACATGGTAGCGGGTCTTGATGAACTCCTCCAGATGTTTATAGACCGTGCTATACTGTGGTAGGTGGATGGGCATCGCAAGCCCCGCATCTACCCTGTTTGAAAAAGTCCTCATTGTACTGGGCAAAAGACTTTCAGCAGGGTTTCGTGCCGCATTTCCAAACCCAAGAAAAGCATTCTTCACTTTCTCGGCAGTGACATAGTTATCCTGCTCGGCTATCTCCTTGTATTTGGCATTGATGCCGACACGTATCTTGTCCAAAAAACGGTTGGTTTCCAACGCAACGGCACTTTTTCCCGAAGCTCTATTGCTCTTGATGTCCCACAAATCAGGATGGATATCGCATTTGCAACTGAACTGGGCAATGGTGCGTCTGTGAGTGATACGGACACATCACGGGAACGGAACCGTTCTTCTGGGAGCGTTCTTTTGAGGTAGAACAGAACCTTAAACGTACTACGCATAACTCTGACTTTTTACGGTTTACAAAACTATTCATTGTCAGGTTATTTGTTGCTATGCAAAATATTGTCGTTCAATGGTAAAGAAACAATCCGCAATTTATTTGCCTGTTTCTTTTCATCGACGTACCTTTGCAGGAGGTAATCCCCCGAAGTTCAGGTCGGATTTTGTGCTGTTCGTTACCGCTTTTCCCAATCCTCACTTGCAAAGGAGGTGGTAATGTTTTGGTAACGCTGCTCTGTCCGAAGTTGGTATAACCCCGTCTTTTCGAGGTTTTGCGCTGAAAGACTTAAAAAACAGAACCGACTGATTCACAAATCATTCACGCTATTTCGCCTTTTCTTGAACCTGAGGATAGATTTTTGAAGTTAAAAAGTGAACTGTTTCTAAAAATAAGGTAGTATATTTTGCAAACGATTACAAAACAATTAAAAACAAAAATAAATTATGAAAAAGCCATTCAAAGATAATTCGAACCTTAACGTTATGAAGAAAATATTTTAGCTGTAATGGTGCTATTCCAATGACATCTTGTTGGGACAGTTTATGACAGGGTGGTGGATACATGACCATATCAGCTACCGAGGTTCCAACAAAGTATTGTATACAATTCCCCTGGAATAATGATAGATTTTCCTATTTGGGGGAAGACGAATTGCCTAATTATGACGATAAAAAGCGGGATAGTTGTACGTTTAGAGTGGAATTTAGCGATCTCACTTCAGTATATACGACACTTTACAATGAAGCCGACTTTAAGAAATATGCTAATATTTATCATGAAAAGGGCGATGCCAATCTGATTTTAATGGCTATACTAAACCTGTGGGTATAGAGTATATACATGCTTACTTGTATGTTAATTATAACTTGTTAGATGCCGACGACAATATTCTTGTAAGATACAGGAACGATTCGGTTGTTATTGCCAATCATTATGCAAAGGAAATACAAGAGAGCAAAAATCGCTGGATAGAGAAAAAAGTTAATCAATTAACGGAACAAGACCTGAAATGGCTGCCTTACCGTTTTTACTTTGATGTAATAGATAAAAAAGTTGCAGTGTATGTGCTTCGTATAAAGCTACGAATGGGAAAATAATATGAATATTTGGTAATGCAGGCTTACTGCCAAGATCTGCCCATGCAAAACAAGACATCTATAAGAAGCTGAAACGAATAGAGCTACGACGAGAAGAGAAAGAGAAAAAACATTTAGTTATGCCTTAAGGATAAATTAAAAGTAGGGGCACAATTTGCTATTCTGGGCTATAACGACAGCAAATTGCTGTCTTTTTATTTGGCAACATAGTTGTAGTTTTTTCTTTATCTGAACATACTATACAATACTGTCCAGAATAAAAAGATGCTGCATCATTGCGATACAACATCTTCTTTTATGGTTCTTTCATTATCTTTTTAGTACTCTGCAAGTAGTCTTGTAACTAAAACTGCTTTTTACAGCTTTTGTCGTTCTTGTCCTTCTGGCGTCATCAAACTGACGTTTCTGTTGTCGTAAAATTCGTACGCATGAAAGCTAGTTTTGTGATGGACTATTCTGACGCCCAAGCCGTATTTTAATTGCCACCTCATTAGCTGGAAACTATGCCCTTGTTGATATAAGCAGCAACATATGGATGCACATGTAGATAGAACTTCTTTATGCCAATCTTTCTCTACGAGCTGTTCAATCTTTGCGTTCAAGCAGGTCGGTGTAAATAGTAGACTTGAGCGCATCTCTGCCGGTTCCAAAACAAGTTGGACAGTCTTCTGCAACATCAACATCCATAGCAGGACGGACTCTTTGGCGTGGTTATCTCGCATCAAACCGAATTTACCAATGGTAAGATGTTATGCCGCGCACGATCTTTTTGCATCGCTTTGCACATGCGTTCGTAAAGCATCCGTCGGTCTTCCGCCAAGTTCATGTCAATAAAGTCAACAACAATAATTCCCCCATATCTCTTAAAGGTCGAAGTTGACGAGCTATTTTCGTCGGCTGCACCAAGATTTGTATCGGTATATTTTGTTCTTGTTCTTTTCCCTTGTTCTGTTCCACTCATTCACGTCAACAACGTGCACTGGCTTCGGTATGTTCAACGATAATGTAGCATCCGTGTCCGCAATTTATTGTTTTCCCAGCTCGACTTAAATTTGTTTTGTTTACATGGTAGTTGTCGAAGATAGGAACTTTTCCAGTATACTTCTTACTATGTTTGCTTTTTCAGAGCAATGAGAGTACATATGTACGGCGTTACATATTTCTTCGTCGTTTACATAAACTATTCTCGTAGGTTGGGCTGAAAAGATCGCGGAAGCATGCCTACTGCACGGCCTTTTCTTCTTCACTGAGCTTCGTGGTCGCTCCCTGAGTCTGTACTTTTGTTAGCGGCATCTTGCCATCTTCCCATACAAAAGCTTCATCTCCGAAGGTCGAGTTCTGGCCACTCTTTTCCTTGAGCTACAGTAATGATCAATTACCCAAAATTTTAGGCGAATGCCGTGTATAAGTTGCTGGTTGAGCACGCTCTTCTCCTACTTTTTATTTGGCGAACACGTTTACTTTTATCTCCGAGAGGAGTGTTAGACAACATAAGCGCCCTGCAAAAGAAATTTCACCTGTCATGGTCCTCTGTAGAATGTTCTTCTTACTATTTGTACGCATTACTTCCTTGACTCACCGGAAGTATATATATTCTGAATACTCGCTATCCTTTTGTAAAGTCGGGTTGTTTACCGCTTTGAATAGGATAAAGCTTTTCTATCGCTTTGTACCTGTTTGAGATATTTGGGTATCAAAAGGAGTTGAACTGACTTTCCTAAATCAAGATAATGAAGAAATGCGTCGTTCATAGCCAACATCTACAAAGCTAGGCATTAAGTCCTGGCACAAGTAACTTTCCGCAATGTAGATGCTCTCCAACGGAGAAATTGGGCTTCTTTAGTCTAAGCGTTGGTATTCAACCAATCGTTTATCCGTGTAAGCAATGCAACTCGAAATTCTTTTCGGTTGGGCAATCAATTATTTCTGCTTTCGTCATTTTCTTCTGTTTTATAAGCTTCTATAATGAGCTTTACTTAAAAGAAAGCGAGACGTGTCTCCGCGCTCCATGGGATAAGGAGTTTTTGTGCGTTGACATGCTCCCTGTCTCTGTTGAAAGATTACATATCTTCGGGCCGTTGGTGGCTTATTTGCTCTTATGTCTCGTTCTTTCTCTCAATCTCTTCTGCGCTGTGCGTAGCCATTTTTGTGTCCCTTTTCTTTCTTTCCGCTCACAGTATGCTTTTAAATGTTTAAAATTGTTTTGTATCGTTTTTCTTACTTTTCATATCCTCTATTAAAAGTTCCTCACGGGTTTGAAACTGTTATAGGCAGGATAGTGATTGTTGTGTTCTTTGAAATGTTTCAGTGCGCCTTTCCTGCCCGATGCTTTTATAATGAAGCTCTCAAAACCACGGAGATAGACATTTTCTTTCTTCTCCTCCAAACTATGCCGTTCCTTTATCGCATCCATAAAAGATCCCACAACCGCCGACACATCTTTCTTAGATAGTGCCAGTGGGAAGACGCAATCCCATTGATGATATCTCGCCTTTGTCATTTGCTCTGTTTATCTATAAACTCATACTTATCTCGGTTATCTCATCATAACGGTGCAAAGATACTCATTTTCAGATAAATAGAGAAATGTTTTTCGTGCTGCACTCTTTCATATAGTGCTGGCAATCTACTGTACCTCTGCTCAAGGTCAATAATATATAAGGTGTTATGAAAATTGCTATTGGAATTGATGTTGAACACTCGACGACAAAGATAGTTGGAAGGAGAAAGCAAAGAAGTAGTACGTCCTTTGCGTATAAAAGCTTGCACAGATCCTGTAACTTCTCTTTTAAGGGTGCTGGGAAGCATCTATACGACATACGGATAGAACTGGACGATGTAGTGGTGTCATGCTGACAGGTGTAGGTTCTGCTTATATAGATAAGCCTGTTTACGGTTTGCCTACAGAAAAAGCTGATGAATTTTTAGCCGATGGATTAGGTGCTCGATTTGAATCGAATCTAAATCGAATGATTGTTGTTTCAATGGGTACTCGCACTTCAGTTTGCATTGTAGGTGACGAAGATGATATTCGCATATTGGTGAATAGGATAGGAGGAGGTACTCTGAGTGGACTTTCTCGTTTATTGCTGAATACCGATGATATTCATCAGATTTCAGATTTAGCAAAGAAAGGGAACATAGGAAATATAAATCTACAAATCAGTGACATTTCTTCTAAACCCCTTCCAGGATTACCAATGAATGCAACTGCTTCGCTTTTTGCAAATGCATATGGTAATGCAAAAAATGAAGATGTTGCATTAGGTCTTATATGTCTGGTATTACAATCTATAGGCTCTGCATCTATCTTAAGTGCGTTAAATAGTGGGATTAAGAATTTTGTAATGATTGGTAATCTTTCGCGTTTACCTCAATGTAAAATTCTTTTCCCAATGATGGAACGTCTTTATAATGTCAATTTTATTATTCCTAAATATTCAGAATATTGTACTGCTATAGGTGCAGCTTTACAAGCCAGCAACGAATTATATTAAATAAAAGCAGCTCAGAAAGTAATAAATACTTTGAACGAGCTGGACGTGTATCACAGTATTATTTAAATATCTTTTGTTACTTTTAATAACAATCTATTTATAATTTATAGAGTAATATCGTTATAACTGAATTCTGTTAGCAAAAATTACAAAAAGAATTTATATATGACTAAAAATCATAACTTTTTCTTCTTTTATACTACGTATGATTATTATAGGGACTATTTTTTATCTATTTCTGTATTCTATTACTTATAAGTAAACTAACAATTAAGAAAGGTAATAATGAAACTTTTTAGGGCGACCTCGACAGTCTCCTTGGTATCTGTGGCTTTTTGCATGATAGGCGCAAGTATTTCTTGGAGTTACATTTGTCAGTGTTCTGGAATGGTAATTGAACAAAATATGACTTATGCCCAAACTTGTATGGGTTTTTATTTTTAGGTTATGTGTTGGTGGCTTTGTTCTATTACCAATTTATTATCGTTTAAATTTAATAACAATCTATTCATTTCTAAAAGAAAGATTAGGCGAACGAAGCTACAAAATAGGTGCTTCATTTTTATTTTATCCAAAATGTCTGGAGTAACTCGTAAAATTTTTATGTCGTTTGTATGGATTTTACAACGTTTTGTTCTTTGATAATTTCACAGTTCCTTTTCCACTTACAGTTGTTGTTTTTAGTATTGTACATATGGCTTTTATACGCATAAAGGTGGGATAAGAACCTTGGTGTTTACTGATCCTTTTCAAACGTTGTGTATGTTTTTAACTTTATTCCTTATTGTATATAGTTATAGATGCACTGAATCTGGATCTTGTGGAAACCTTTAATACTATTGTGAATAATGAACATTCACAAATATTTGTTTGGAATGATTGGGTTTCTACACAAAATTTCTGGAAACAATTTCTAAGTGGTGTGTTTATTGTTGTTGTTATGACAGGTCTTGATCAGGATATGATGCAGAAGAATCTAACATGTAAGTCCTTACGCGATGCACAAAAGGATATGTGTACTTATGGTCTTGCCTTCTTGCCGGCTAATCTATTGTTTATGGCTTTAGGTGTATTGCTTATGATATTCTTTCAACAAAAGAGTATTCCTTTACCAACTTCTCCCGACGAATTAATGTTGTATCCTATTGCTAATGGCATTTTGGGTAGTGGAGTAGAGATATTATTTACAATAGGTGTGGTTGCAGCATGTTTCTCGAGTGCCGACTCTGCACTAACTTCACTTACTACCAGTGTTTGTGTTGATATTTGTGAACAACCAACAAACGAAAGGCTACGTAAAAATGTACATATAGGAGTATCGATTGTATTTATTCTATTTATTTTGATATTTAAAGCAATAAATTTACTGAATTTAATTAATGCTGTATATATATTGTGCTCCTATACTACGGACCTATTCTCGGATTATTTGTTTATGCATTGTTAATACGGAGATGCGTGAATGATAACTTAGTACCTTATATTGCTATAGCAAGTCCATTGTTCTGTTTCTTGTTAGACAATGTTGCTTTCGCAATTGTTGAATTATAAATTTGGGTATGAATTACTAATGCTCAATGGATTATTAACTTTTGTTGGATTATTGTTTATATGAGATAAGAAAGTAGAAAGATAAATGATACTCAAGACTAATATCTTATTTTGTATAAATTCTTGTTTTGCTTTTAAATTGTGAATAAAAAGTAAAAGTTGCACTTATTGCAAAACAAATTTGAAACCAAAGCTGCATCTTCGCAATTAAATGAAAAATCAGTGCAGGGTGTATTCATCCCTATAGGATATGCTCAATAACAGGATTGGCAACAAAAATCAATTGGCGCAGATTTGAAGATCTTTTTCTCCTTGTATTGTAGAGCTAATGGTCGCCCTGCCCATCCTGGCCGTTTGGAGTGGTCTTTTAATTTTTGAAACACATGCCATAACATCTCCGACGAAAGCATTGTTTTACAGTGGAGTGAAAATGCTTATTATCAAGTATTTCTGTGGTCAATTGGAGTTTCTTCCTAAAGAACCGTGCGAAGTCAGAGAACCTTGACCGCAATCTTCCTGAGAAGAAAGGCATGAAAAAGATATTTGGACCCTTCATAAGATCTTTTCCCCAAAAACGTAACAGACTGTGATGAGATCTGTTCCTTCACGAACCTGAGTACAATACACCAGCAAGGGCAGGAACACAAGTAGTGAGACCTCTGTAAAAATCTGATAATAATGCCAGTTCGATGAAATTAAAATGATGTGGGCATGATGGCAACCTCTTCTGAACACTCCTAAAATCGCAACGGAGTTACGACAATCATAGTAAAGGAGTTGACGAGAATGGCGTTTCGGAACATATAGACACAGCTACTCTGACACCGTGAATAGAGGTATCCTGAAGATTGTAACATGATGAATCCGTGCATTGATAATTCGCCAGACTCACACTAATGATACTTATTTCCTACAAACTTAACTCATTGATAATCAGTGATACTCTTTTGCATAAAGGCAGTTTTGCAGAGCCTCAGAAGTATGGGCCTGGCAGCAAAGCTTCCTTAGCTGCTTCGTTCCCAGGAATTACTCCTGCTGCCGTTTCTTTCAAGAATGAGATAGTCATTATCAGAAGAAAAAGAAACACAAACTGTCTTGTAAGTGGGCAGGAATGAAACCTGCCATGGTAACATCTTAAAAGTGATTACAGATCATCTCGCAACTTTTATAAAGGTGTGAAGGAACTGCTATAAATATAATGCTAGCAGCTGCAGCGCACAACTCCAAAAGAGCAATGAAAAAGTTCTTTTTGTGGTTTATAAAACTATCACCGAAAAGTTGAATTGATAACTTCTCGGTGAAGTGGGCTTTTAAAAGGGACGACTAAATAGTATTACTACTATAAAATAACTAACATTTTAAGCGATATGAAAAACTATTTTTTAACCTTATTGGCAGTGGGTATTTTCGTCATTACTCAACATCTTCACGGTAGCTATTGCTCAAGTAAGATACCTGCTGTTTACTATAGATGTGTCCATAAATAGCTTCAGAGTTTCCGTCTATCTGCCCTGAGTAAGCCCTTTGGTGTAAAATAGATTGGAAACCTTGCATGTTCTTTGCTTTCACTACGGATCAAGTCTGAAAAACCGATAGAAATTGTCACCGCGACGTGTGTGAATACGAAGAGAAAACCTCAAAGCCATGACTATACCAACGACGGGAACGAAGGCTCATTACATTGCTTGTGCTCATTCTGCTTTGACAAATAAACTCACGTTCATGCCCCATCAGAGAATTCATGATTAAAGACTGAAGAGTAATAAACCCTTGCTACTGCTTGTGTAGTTGGAAATAATTTCTGAAATTTGAGATTGTGTAAGTTCCATTTTTCTGTTATTTTTTGCTTTATGCAAAGATAAGAAAAATATGGTCTCTACACACTTTTTAAAGACACTAATATTACGAAGAAGAGAAGTATCCACGATAGGATATCATTCTGCAAATACCGTATGTTCTGTTACTTATTTGTTTTCGCAGCAACTACCATTCTTGCCAGTGAAAAGTTGAACAAAAGGCGAGGAGCATCCAAACAGTCTTCTCCTGTCCTTTGATATAGCCCGTCATGAGGTCTGCCGTAACGTCATCGTGAGCATCATTAGCCAAGTCGATGAGTTTACGTTCTCAGCAATGAGATCTTGAAGTAGCCTAATACGTCTTTTCATACCTTCTTGACCACACTCAACTTCCTTAAGTTCTTGATTGTTGTAATTTTAAATACTCGCTGAACTTACTTTTCCGCGTATGCTACCGCTGAGAAGACGTTCTGCAATCTCATCTACTTTCTGCAGCATCGTTGTATAGTTCTTCATACTTAGCGTGCAAAAACAAAGAAGCCATGTCCTTTACGTTCCAGTGGAGGTTGCGAAGATTTGTATAATAAATCTGAAAATCTGCCAATAACTGTGCAAGTCCTTTTTCTAACTGCGTTAACCTTATTCTCTTCCAATCCTAAAATTTCTAAGTTATTCATACTTTTTTTCCTTTCTAATTTAATTATTAGTTATCTGTTTAATCGTATTGCAAAAGATAGGTAAGGTTCACCTAATTACCAAAATGTTTTTATCTCATATGCCTATGAATTAATCTATATTAACCTGAGAATCGGATAATAAGTGTTTTATAACGATATAGAAAAAGATTTAGATAGTGTTTTTAGATGAGAAATACCATTTGAACTACAGATATATCTGATCAGAATGAAGAGAAAATCCTCACAAACAGCGATTGTTTGTGGGATTTGTGGCTTTCTGAAACCTTATCTCACGAAGGCCGAGTTCTTGATGATTGCACGGTAACGCCTCGACGTCGCGCTTGTACAGATAGTCGAGAAGCGCACGACGCTCACCTACAAGACGAGTAAGTGAACGAGTTGCCAAACGAAGTCCTTGTGGTTCTTCTTAACGTGTTCTGTCAAGTGCTTGATGCGATAGGGTGAACAATGCGATTTGGCTTTCTGCTGAACCTGTGTCCTCTACCTTCTGTGCTTTTGCCGTACTGGCTGAAGATTTCTTCTTTCTTTCTTTTGCTTAAATACATTTTTACTTTGTTGATTAATGTTGTTTGCACTCACATCTTTCCATTGTAAAAGCTGCCTTAATCGTAACGGCTCACAATGTCAAATGCATCGGTATTTCCGAAAGTGCTGCAAAGTTACAACATTTTATTTATTCCACAATACTTTTTACGATTATTATTTGTAATTTTGCACCCACAATTGAGTGTGGTGAATATATACAATGCAAGATATTAGGAACATCGTCATTGGCACGTAGACCACGGTAAAACAACGTTATAGACAAGATGATGCCGCTGGTAAACTCTTCCGTGATGGACAAAATAACAGCGACGAAGTGTTAGACTCCAATGACTTGGAGCGCGAACGAGGGATAACAATTCTTAGCAAAAATGTAAGTATCAATTGGAAGGGTACTAAGATTAATATACTTGATACGCCAGGACACCCTGATTTTGGCGGCGAAGAACGTGTTGAATATGGCAGACGGCTGTTTGCTATTGGTGAGATGCTTTGAGGGACCAATGCCGCAAACACGCTTTGTGCTTCGGAAGGCTTTACAACTTGGTTTGAAGCCTGTAGTGGTTGTAAATAAGGTAGATAAACTCAACTGTCGGCCCGAAGAAGTATACGAAATGGTGTTTCGACCTTATGTGTGATTTGAAATGCAACAGAAGACCAATTAGATTTTTCCTGCTGTGATGGCTCGGCTAAGAATGGTTGGATGGGAGCTGATTGGAAGACTCAAACCGATAATATTGATTATCTTTAGACCTATGACCAAGGCTATTCCTGCACCTGAGCAGTTAGGAAGGTACACCGCAGATGCTTATTACATCGTTAGATTTCTCTAGTTACACAGGTAGAATTGCTGAGGGGCGTGTGCATCGTGGTACATTGAAAGATGGTCAGAATATTACTGTAGGCCACAGAGATGGTAGTACAGGAACGCACAAAGATTAAGGAACTGCACACATTCGAGGGTATGACGCACCGCAAGACCGATGCTGTTGGCTCGGGCGATATATGTGCAATTATTGGGTTAGAGCATTTCGAGATAGGCGATACTATTGCCGATTACGATAATCCTGAAGCATTGCCACCAATTGCTGTGGGACGAACCAACTATGAGTATGCTCTTCACTATCAATGATTCGCCATTTTTCGGAAAGGAAGGCAAGTTCTGTACGTCGCGCCATATTAACGAGCGTCTTGAGAAAGAGCTTGAAAAGAACCTCGCTTTGCGTGTTGCACCTGTAGAGGGATATACAGATAGATGGCTTCAAGTGGTCGGGTTGCATCTTTCGGTTCTAATAGAGACAATGCGCCGGAGGGCTAGTGAATTGCAGTGTGGGACAGCCGCAAGTAATATATAAGGAGATAGACGGACAGCGTTGCGAGCCTATTGAGGAGCTTACAATAAACGTTCCCGATGAATTTTCGAGCAAGATGATTGATATGGTAACGCGTCGCAAGGGCGAACTCTTGAGTATGGATACGGAGGGCGACCGTGTGAACATAATGTCGAAATACCTTCGTGGTATAATGGGACTCCGCACAAACGTGCTTACTGCGAGTCAGGGCGAGGCGATTATGGCGCATCGTTTCAAGGAATATCAGCCTTTCAAGGGAGAAATCACACGCCGTACCAATGGTTCTATGATTGCTATGGAGAACGGAACGGCATACGCTTACTCTATCGACAAGTTGCAAGACCGTGGCAAGTTCTTCATCGACCCGGGCGAAGAGGTTTACGGTGGGCAGGTTGTCGGCGAGCACGTGCACGAGAAAGACTTGGTTATCAACGTAACGAAGGCGAAGCAACTTACCAATGTGCGTGCGTCAGGCTCTGACGACAAGGCGCGCGTGATACCGAAAGTGGAGATGAGTCTTGAAGAATGTATAGAATATATAAAGGTAGATGAGTATATCGAAGTAACGCCGAAGAGCATTCGTATGCGCAAGATACTGCTCGACCACCTTGAGCGTAAGCGTGAAAGCAAGGAGTAAACACTTTCTTTATTATCCCTGCCTGTTCGGTTGTAGAGCTGAAAAAGCCAGCCTATAATATAATAATAAGGTGAAAAGGTCGTTTTATAAGTAAAACAAAACATACTTATGAGACGACTTTTTTTATTATCTTTATTTGTGCTTTCTGTATTCGCAGTACAGGCACAACCTAAGTGGGGGACGTGGTCGGTGGTACCACACGTCGGCGTTAGCTTTGCTAATCTAACCAATGATGCTGTCCATGTTGCAGATGACAGAATTTCGCATTCGCAGACAAGGATAGGTTTCTCAGGCGGTGCAGACGTGTATTACCAGCTGACAGACAAGTTGGCGCTGTCTGGTGGCGTCGCTTATACACAGGCAGGTTGCAACTTTAAGGACATACCTGCAGACCTGTCAGCAAGGAGCGGCACCGTGTTCCACGATTCATATTTCAATCTTGCCTATGTTGATGTTCCGCTGCTTGCCCACGTTTATATATCGAAAGGCTTGGCGTTCTCGGTTGGTTGTCAGCCTTCTTTCCTTACAAAGGCTACAGCGCACGCTGAAATGCAAGACTATGAAACGAATGAAAGTGGTGGAATAAAGTACGATAAAAATGTAGTCAGTGAAGGTAGTGCAAAGCATTGGTACAAGAAAACTGCCTTTTGCCATACCTGTTGGCATAAGCTACGAATATGAGAACGTGATGCTGATGGCTCGCTTAACTTCAGGGCTTTCAAATGTTCACAACCACGATTTAGGGTGATAGCAAACAAAGTCATCACGGTTTCGGTAGGATACAAGTTTAATTTGTAAAGTAAACAACACAAAACCGCCTGGCAGCTCGCCAAGGCGGTTTGTTGTATGCTTTTTATTGCTTTTTATAACCTCGTGGGTATCACTGCACTTTATTCTGTAGAGTATGGTAAGCTTTGTTGCTTTGTGTTTGGATACTGTCGAAATACTTCACAATAGGGACTCTTGCCGCAACGGGGTTACGACGATCGTCGTAACCCCGTTGCGCATTGGTCGTAACTTCTTGTTGCGATGAATGCCGTACCTCGTTACGACGAAAACGGCGTTGTTCCGTTACGTGTTTGTGCTTCTGTTTTACAACTTTACGCGTCGTTCCGTCGCTCATACGAACGATATTTACTCCACGCTGCACTTCCTGTTTCTTGCCATTGACAGAGTAAATAGTTCTTACGGTAGCGTTGTTCGATGACATGCCCGCCGAAATTCCTCGATGGTGTTTTCTTTCTTTTCGTGAAATATCCCGTATCGGGTTTGCCATCGACCCATCGGTTTTGTTCTTGTCGCATGCCACTGCACCTGTGAGTTTCTCGCAGAAGCTGAACATATCCTTTGCAGTGCTGCAATTCCATGCATCATTACAGTAAATGGTGGTCAGAGACTCGCAATGACTGAACATTTCGCTGAACGATACTGTACCTTTTCGTGTTGAAATTTGTCAGGTCGAGCGAAGCCGCTTTGCAGTTCCGAAACACACTCCTCATAGCGGATTACTTCCTTTGTATTGAAAACTCGAAATGTTGAGGGTGGTCAGACTGATGCATCCGTCGAACATATTATCCATAAAACCAACTTTAGCCGTGTTGAAGCTTTGATAAGCTCAAGCGATTTCAGATCTGCTGCAACCACGAAACATATTTTGCCATACTGGTTACGTTAGTTGTGTTAAAGCTTGATAGGTTGAGCGAAGCCAGGCTTTTGACATTCGGTGAACATTCTCCCATGTTTATTGTATTTGCCGTACTGAAACTCGAAAGGTCAAGTGCGGTTAGGTTTGAGCAAGCCTCGAACATATAGCCCATACGGGTAACTTTTTGCTGTATTGAAGTTTGAAAGATTGAGCGATGTCAGTTTGGTGCAACTCTATGAACATCTCTTCCATATCGGTTACGTTCTCGGTGTTGAAGTTCGAGACATTAATCGAGGTCCTATTGGCGCAGACAGAGAACATACTGCTCATATTTCTTACGTTCTTCGTGTTAAAACTTGAAAAGATTGAGCGAAGACAGTGCTTTGCAGTTGAAAAACATGTGCCCTGCGTTGGTTACGTTCTTGTGTTGAAACTCGATAGGTCGAGCGAGGTCAGAGCAATGCAGTGCATGAACATCATGCTCATGTTGGTAACGTTTGCCGTGTGAAGTTCGATAGGTCGAGCGAGGTTAAGGAAGCGCAAGCAAAGAACATTTCCGTCATATCGGTTTACTTCGTGACGTGTTGAGATTTTTCCCAACCCGTGATATTCTTCAAGGCTCTGCAATCGCCAAAACCAACAACGGGTGGTTGTCGGGCAGGTTCTGAACGATGTATCGAACACGACCGTAGTAGTCCATGTATTATTAGCTTCGGGAACTCCCTGCCCAAGCCGGGCATCTGCCTTGGTATCGGGTTTCCTTGATACCATACACCGTACCCGTTCGGCTCGATTTCTGTGCGTCGTAATAGAACGTGAGCGCCGTCGTCGCTTACTACGACATACGCTTCGTTCTTTTTGTGCCTGCGTCGGTAGTGCTGCCATCAGCATTATTGCTATGGCAAACAATGAGAAAAGTAGTTTTGGTTTCATAGTCGTATTTTTATAATTAGTTAGACAAATTACCCCCTGTTCTTGCTCATACAATGAGACGGAACGAGGGCAATGTTTATGAACGCTTCTGTCAGTGGTAAACGATATCTTTCCGTTCAGTTGCAAATATAATTCTTTTAAGAACCACAACAATTTGGAATGTAAAAGTGTTTTTTTTCTTATTATTCTTCGCGGAACGGATAGATTAGGTTGTCTTCGGTAATCTTGTTCAATACCTCGTCTACGAATTTGCTGACTTTCCCAGCGCGCCATCGGCAGGGTCGTAAAGCAGATAGTTGCCGCAATCCTTGGGCTGGTGCGCCGTATTTCGCCCTCGAACGAAGCTACAAACTCGAAGGTACGGCGCATAAGGTCTACTATCTCTGCCGACTTCAGGTCGCCTTTCAGTATCAGGTAGTTGCCTGTCAGGCAGCCCATTGGCCCCCAATAAACCACTCGGTCTTTCCATTCGGCATCGTTTCGCAGGTAGGTTGCCGCCAAATGTTCTATGGTATGGAGCGCACCGATGTGCAATGCAGGTTCTCGGTTAGGCTCTTTCATACGAATGTCGAAGGTTGTTACCACTTCGTTGCCTACACAATCCTGTCGGCTGACGTAGATACCACGCAGCAAACGGTCGTGGTCGATGGTGAAAGAAGGTATCTTGTCCATATTGTTCTTTGTGTTTAAAGCGTGTTGATAAAATGCTTTGTAACCTCGAAACTGCCTTCGGCAACCTTTGCTCCAGAAGTCGTAATACATACCGCATCGGTGTCTTTGAGCGGAATGTCGCTGATGACACGGAACGAAACGAAAGGCACGCCATATATATAGCATACCTGCGCAATGGAACAACTCTCCATATCGACTGCCGTTGCTTCGGGAAAATCGTTCATGATAGACTGCATTTTCTCTTTCGTCGTAACGAAATAGTCGCCGCTCACGGTAAGTCCAGCCTTGATGGTGAAGTCGTTTCCGTCTTTCGTATCGTTCAGCGAAAGTGCTTTCTACCAGTTCCGCAGGCGTTGCGTAGCGTGGTGGCATACCCATAACTTGTCCTTTGGCGGCTTCGGTACCACACGAAACATCGTGATAGACACATTCCGTAGCCACCACCACGTCCATAACGTTCAGCGTAGTGTCTGCTCCGCCTGCACAACCGCTCGAAACAACGAGGTCAGGCTTGTAGTTGTTTATCATTTCCACTGCACCAATGGCAGAGTTTACCTTACCGATGCCGCACTTCTGCAACACTATTTCCTTGTCGCCAACCTTTCCAAGCACTAAATTCCTTTATGGTTGCGACACACTGTTTCCGTATGTTCGAGAATGGACTTGAGCTGCGTGAACTCCTTGTCCATTGCCACAATAATGCCTATTTTCATACTGCAAAGGTACGAAAAAGTTAGTAGGAGGCAGTTGTAAGTAACGAGTTTTTTGTATCTTTGCACGCATATCACGAAGATTTAAACAGAAATAGAACATGAATACTTTGAAGAAATGTCTGCCCGATGCGATTGTTGTCGCACTCTTTGCAGTAATCTCTTTTGCTTACTTTTTAGTGCCCGTATCGCAAGGCAAGATACTTTTCCGTCACGATCGTGGCGAGGGAGTGTAGGTTTAGGACAGAACTTACCGAGTACGAGACAGCGTACAGGCGAGGTAACACGATGGACAAACTCGCTTTTCAGCGGTATGCCGACCTATCAAATCTCGCCTGCGTACAGTTCCACCGATGGACTTTCGGCAGCCATGTCGGCATATCACCTTTGGTTGCCCGACTATGTTTGGTTCCTCTTTGCCTATCTCTTGGGCTTCTATATCCTGCTTCGTGCGTTTAACTTCCGCCAGTCGTTGGCTGCATTAGGCAGTATTTTGTGGGCATTCTCTTCCTATTTCCTTATCATTATCGCCGCCGGACACCTCTGGAAGGTAATGGCATTGGCTTATCTTCCGCCGATGATAGCAGGCGTGGTGCTAGCTTATCGGGGCAAATACCTGTGGGTTTCTATCATTACAGCGGTGTTCACAGCCTTTGAAGTAAAAAGCCAACCACGTGCAAAGTGACTTATACTACCTCTTCATAGTGCTGTTTATAGGGTGGTTTCCTACCCTGTGCAAGCCATTCGCGAAAAGCGTTTGCAACACTTCCTGAAGGCTTCGGGCGTACTCGTAGCAGCAGCATTGATAGGTGTAGCCATCAATATTTCGAACCTATACCATACTTGGGAATACCAGAAAGAAAGTATGCGCGGCAAGAGCGAACTGACAAAAGCCAACAGTGCCAACCAAACCAGTTCGGGACTCGACCGTGATTACATTACACAATGGAGCTACGGAATAGACGAAACCCTGACGCTGCTTGTGCCAGATGCCAAGGGTGGCGCAAGTGTTCCGTTGAGTCAGAACGCAACGGCAATGGCAAAAGCCAATCCCGAAGTACAAAATATGCTGCCACAACTTTACGAAGCAGTACCGCAATATTTCGGAACGCAACCCGGTACGAGTGGTCCTGTTGTGTGGGAGCCTTCGTCTCTTCCTCTTTGTGCTGGGCTTGTTCATCGTTAAGACTCCGTTGAAATGGGCATTGCTGGCAGCAACCATTCTTTCTATATTGCTTTCGTGGGGACACAACTCGCTGGGTTTCACCAATTTCTTCCTCGATTATGTACCGATGTACGCTAAATTCCGCACCGTAGCCAGCATATTGGTAATAGCAGAGTTTACCATTCCGTTGCTCGCAGCTCTTGCCTTGAAGCGTATTGTGGACGAACCGACAGTGCTTACAAAGAACATGAAGTTTGTTTATGCCAGTCTTGCGCTCACTGCTGGTGTAGCCCTCGTAATGGCATTGATGCCGAGTATGATGGGGCCTTTCGTATCCGACCAAGAGCGACAGATGCTTTCAGGCATTCAAGGTATGACACCTGATGTTCAGAATATGATGCTTTCGAGCATTGCCACTATGCGTGCTGCAATGGTAAGTGCCGATGCTTGGCGTTCAATTATTGTCATAATCATTGGTGTTGCCATGCTTTTACTCTTTAAGGCGCAGAAGATTAAGCCTCTCTATCTTATTGTTGGAATATCAGCACTCTGCTTGATAGACCTTTGGCAAGTAGACAAACGCTACTTAAACGACGAGATGTTTGTACCTAAGAGCGAACGCGACACACCACAGCAGGCTACCGCAACCGATATGGAAATATTGAAAGACAAGGCTTTGTCGTACCGTGTGCTGAACTCTCGCGTCGGGCGCATTCAACGAAAACAATACGTCGTATTTCACTAAGGCATTGGTGGTTATCAGCCCAGCCAAGCTCCGCCGCTATCAGGAAATGATAGACAAGTACATCGCTCCCGAAATGCAGGCAGCTATGCAAGCCATTGGAAGCAAGGGAGGTGTAATGTCGGAGGTAGACGGCAGAAAGCTATTCCCCGTGCTGAATATGCTCAACGCCAAATACTTTATTGTTCCGTTGCAGGGCAATGCCACCACTTCTATCCAAAATCCGTATGCGCAAGGCAATGGCTGGTTTGTAGATAAACTTACCCTATGTAGCTGATGCAAATGCCGAATACGCTGAAGTGGGCAAGATAGACGTCAGCCACGAAGCCGTAGCCGACAAGAAGTTTGAAGCCGTACTTTGGGCAAACAGCAGACAACGATCTCTACTGCAAGCGTCGTGCTGACTCAAGTATGAACCGAACAATATGACCTATACCGTGAACTCTGCAAAGGGCGGAGTGGTTGTGTTCTCAGAAGTTTACTATCCCGGTTGGTCTGCTACCATAGACGGACAGCCTGCCGAACTCGGTCGTGTGAATTACATTCTGCGTGCCCCTGAACGTGAAAGCTGGCGTAAGCACAGTAGTGCTCGACTCCACCCGTCGAGCATCAGCATCACCGAAACCATAGCCTGCACAGCCTCGCAGTTCTTCTGCTTGCCATTTGCGCAGCCCTCTTCGTGGAATGGAAGAAGCGAAAAGGCAGCAAACGAATAAGACTTTGCAGCCATCTCGAAATTATCTTAAAAAGAAGAAGCCACCGCACTGACCTTCGTTGCGGTGGCTTTCTCTATAATGTTGCACCCTTATCTCGAATATGGGCGGCGTGGTGTGCTTTCCGAAATCGACAGAAAAGAAGATAATAAAGATGTAAATATTTTCTACAAACTTAGTTATTGCTTAACAGTCTAATCGTCAGAGTATTATAAAACCTATCGTTTTGCGTTCCAAAAGCAGCTGTTTTCATCGTAAAAGCATAGGTTTTGCATCACGAAACAACCGCTTTCGCAATGCCAGAACACAATTGGTACTTTCCAACGGAATTATTTTTACAAAGTTAAATAGGAAAATCCCTACTATTTCATTGGTGGGTAAAAGTTTATTAGTGGGTAAAGAATATCTATAGGATTGCTTGCTCAACTTGTTTTCTTGTATCGAATAATGTAAACTCCACGTTCCTGGCGTTGTCATATACCCCTGAAAGCAGTGTTCCGCACCTCGATTACGGGTGCGGAACATGGTTGTTTCTTACTTTTTCACTACCTTTTGTCCGTTCACAGTATATATATTCTTAGGCAGGCTTTCGAACTTGTCTGATAAGCGCACGCCCTGCAGCGTATAAATACCACGATTATCCTTTATAGCAGTGTCTGTAGTAGACTTGTCGATGCCCGTTGCGCCCTTGGTAATGGTTACCCAGTCGGTAATAACCTTTTCGCCAGTACCAAAGAGAGAGTAGAAGTTATCGTCGCCAGCTTCGATTTTTTCCCAGTAGTTTCCTGCAGGGGCAGTAATGGCACAGCCTTTGAATTCGGGCTGTTTTCCCCACATATAGCTGATGCTGCCTATATAGACATCTTCACTTTTGCCACCACCCTTGGCACGCACGTTACAGTTGTCGAATTTCCAATAGCCGAAAGCTATTCCCACTGCTCCTCCCGTTGCCTCGATGGTACAGTTGTTCACGGTGATAGTGCCGTAATTGAAAATACCGCTTTGGTAGTATGCGTCGCTTGATGCAGTTGAGCCTTTCACCTTAAGACTGCCATCATTCGTGAACGTGAGGGTCTTGCCGTCAGCATTCCACACACCCACGCTCTTCTCTGAAGTAACGGTATTGTTGCCAATGAGATGAATGGTTAAACCGTCGGTTTTGTTGTCGATGCCGACTCCACTGCCGTTATAATCTTCGTCAGCAGTGTTGCTGATGGTGGCATTGTCGAGCGTAAGCGTCTTGGTGGCAGTGTCGTACTTCACCTTGCCTGTTACGCCTTTAATCTTGGAGAGGTCGTTGCAGTTGTCAGAGGTAACCTGCGTGCCGGCAATGTAGAGGTCGTACTTGGTTTGAGCTTGTGCCGTGCCTGTCCACATTGTCGTCACTGTGGTGAGAATGGACATAAGTAATGAGTTGTTTTTTCATAACTTTTTGTTTTAATGTTTAATAAATAGAAGGAATCATTTCGTCTGGGGTGCCTGTCCTTGAGTATAGGGAGGGCTGATAATGCAGCCCTCCCACTCCGTCTCCTTATAATAGAGATACAGGCGGAAGCCTGGAGTGGTATATGTTCGATTAAATATGCGAAGTCCCCAAATAGTGTAAAAACTGTTGAAACTCTTAAATGGTCGCTCTCTCCGAACGGTTTGGAAAGGTGCACAGAGGGCACGCAAAGCGTGTCTGCGCTACTGTTTCGGTATGCCCTGCAGAGGTTTGTTGGTATATACTTTGTTAATAGTTTCATCGTAATAGGCTTTAGAGAGGTTCTACGCTTTATTTAGCCATTCACTTGCAAAGATAAACTTTTTCTTTGAAAGTTGCAGTAAATATGAAAAATATGCTGAAGTGCTGAATTGGTAGCAATCTGTTGAATGCGCGACTTTATCCATTGTCCGGCTCCCATTGCGAAAAAAGCAAACTCTATTTCTCTCCCTGCCCTATCTGCATCTGTACAAAAAGACAGACAGCAAGACAATGTCTGCTGACAATATCTTGCTGAACAGTACTTTCTGTGGATTACTAATATAATGTATAGAGCAACCTCTATAGTTGTCCGATAGAAGCTACATCTGTATGCTGATGCGGCAGTGGAGCCAAGTGCGGGTTGAGGCGACGTTTCCGTAGTCTACGTACGCTCTGTCGAGCAGATTGTTGGCAGCAACAAAGGCTGTCCACTTGCCTGCGTTCCACGAAAGGCGTGTGTCGAGTATGCCATACGTTGCATATTTATGGTGCTGATTGGCGGTGTCGATGTAGTTTCCCATGCGGTGGAGCAAGCGGTAGTTTCAGACCGAAGTCGAGGTTTCGCCATACAGTTCAGCTGCAAATCAGCCACCATTTTATTCTTTCACATACTCTAAAACGTACTTTACTCTGTAACGCATGTGCTCCTTTTTCATTTCTGGTTAAGATAGCAATAGGGCTATGCAAGTGCTTCAGGAAACGCTGTGAAGGCATCAGAGCACGGAAGTCGAAACGTAGCGAAGATCTATGCAACAACGTTGATGCGACGAAAGTTTACACTTTTTCCACAGCGTGGCACCATTAGCATCAAGTGTTCCATCAGAAATCCAGTCGATACGAGTTCTTTCTGCCGATTATAGAAAAGACTTGTCTTTCCACCTGATTCCTGCTCCAACCATACTTCTACACTGCTTCGAGTGCCGAAAGTTCTTCTGGTTTTCAGGTGCTTTATCGGCTTTATGTCCTCCCACCGAATAGAAGAGTTCGGTAAACGACGGCATACGCAACGAAGAATTGTACGAGGCATAAACTTTCCATGCATTTCCTATTCTATAACTTGCATCTATACCAGATAGATGCGCATATTCATGTCGGCCTGACTATTCTTCACAGCAACGATACCCGCCGATAGCGTAAAGCGTGAAAGAATAATGTTGTGTTCCAACACGAATTGCAGATTGGTACGGTTAATCCGTGCGTATAGTCGAGATTAGTTCCATGGATATGATGGTTTCGTTCGAGCTTTTTCGCCAAGGTTTGTGCTCACAGCTCCTCTTGCCTCAGCTCAGCAGCAAAAAGCAGTTCGTCCCCAAACGCCAATCGAAATAAGCATTGAGATTTACACCATACACATCGGTTCTGTGGTAGTTATACGCATACTTTTGCGGTGCTCCACGGAATAGTTCGAATCTGTCCATACTACGATTCCAATAGATAGACGGACGAATGTGAAACAGTCCTTGCTTTGTTTCTCAGCCTGCAGGCAGTGAAAAGTCTTGAAACGTGTGTTCAAACTGGTCGTCATATTTTGCCGCATAGAAACGTGTTAGCACCAAAGTCTTTAACGCTCATTCCAGCATGCCAGTTCACTGCAATCTAGTCGTCGTTGTAATTACCTTGATAAAAAGCCTTGCTCGTCTTGTAGTCTGCGCTCAGTTTTCCAGCCTTGTTTCGTAGATATCCATCGCTACGAGTATACGATGCCCGAAAGCTGATTGTTCCAATGTCCCTGTGCAATGTTTGCACGTGCACCAGCCGAAAGATAGCCATAAGAACCACCTTCATACGTGCAGAGAGAGAAGAAGAGGGGAGTCTTTTGTTACAATGTTTATAGCACCCTAATAAAAGACGATGTACCATAAACGCGTCCTGCCGGACCTTCGAGAACTTCTATACGTTCAATTTCATTTTAAATCAACAGGAAAATCAAAACGCATTATGTCCTGCTTTTGGGCGTCGCAGATATTAATGCCATTCAGCAAAATAGTAATCTGCTCAGAGTTTCCACCACGTATGCTCCACATCGGTAAGTGCTCCTAAAGCTCCCTTCTGTCGCACATCTACCCCACAGCATACTTTAAAAAGGTCGCTTTACACTTTGTACTGGCGCAGCTTTTAATATCTTCACGACTCAGTACAGTTACCATTCTCGCTTTGCTGACTGACAGTCAGTGGCGCTCTGCGTACCCAGTTACATTTCACTTCGTCGAGCAGCACTTGCTTATTGGTTACTGTAGAATCGCCACTCGTCTGCAAGGCTTCATTACTTGTGTTATGTGCCGTTGCATGTTGAAGAGTAGCAACACTCAGTACACCAATTATCACTTCCTACCAGAAACAGCAAAGAGAGAATAGCCGTGATTGGAGAAGTGAGTAAACTTCACTACACTACGCTTGTTTAAAAATTGGTTTGTACATGATGATAATAGATTTGTTAATTCGGGTCAATACACTCTTAGTAGTAAAGCAGACCATACCGAAACTCGAGATGCAAAAAGTACATAATATTTTTACAGAAAAGGAATGCTACTTTAGCAAAATACTTTCCTTTTTGTTTCGCTTTCTTTTCCACTGAAAAACAGGAAAATAAATGATAAGATAGGCTGATAGTTTTCATTATTTACTACTTTTTGCACTTTATATATTTCTAACAGACGGATGTTAGCAACAGCTGTTAGACAAATTTAAGTATCAGAAAATTAGACAAGCTAAGTAAAGTAACCGTCAATGAAAAACATTGACAGATCGCATTCTTAAAGGACGGAAATGCTATGAGGGAGAGTATTTAAAGGTAGACAAAGTTCATTAATCATCAGTTAGACCCTAACCTGATGAAGCAAATAGTTGTGAGTTTATCCGTCGCTACGCTTCACGGAGATAAACAAGATTATAACAGTGGAAGCAAGTGGCATTGCACCTGCCATTATGATGGGGTTTCCTGCTCGATTTGCCTGTTGTTTTTGCCAAGAAAGAAAAAGCCCTCCACGATGGCAGATATGCTTTCGTCTACTGTATTCTCGTTTACGCAAGCAGCGAATACCATGTTTGCATTTCAAAAGAATACATACACCCATGCCGACAAGGTGCTTTTTCGTAGACGACTTTCTTAGCTTACGGAAATGCTGCGAAAGGCATATATAGACCTGTGAAGACAAGCTGGAGCAGAGCTTGTAGGTATGGGATTTATCATAGAAAAAGCGTTCCAACACGGTCGCGAGATTATTGAGGCAGCGGGAATACGCTGTGAAAGCTTGGCAATCATCGAGTCATTAGACAACTGCGAAATAAAGATTAGACAACAATAAAACCCATGGAACAAGCAAAAAGAACTTATTTACGGGCTGAACGACCGCCCACCTTTGCGCGAAACAATCTTTGCTGCCGTACAGCATCTGTTAGCAATTTTCGTAGCTATCATTACACCACTCATTATCAGCTCTGAGTTACAATTCGATTTGGAAACAACCGGATTCCTTGTTTCTATGTCTTTGTTTGTTTCGGGCATTGCAACCTTCATTCAGTGCAGACGTTTCGGCAGTCTTGGCGCAGGTTTGCTGTGCATTCAAGGAACTTCTTTCTCGTTCATCAGTCCCATTATCGGAGCCGGCATGCTCGGAATGGTAAACGGGAAGATGAATGTCGAGATGGGACTAAGCTATATATTCGGAGCTTGCATGGTGGCTTCGGTTGTAGAGATGCTGGTCAGCCGCGTGCTGCCCTATATGCGCAAGATAATAACTCCGTTGGTTTCGGGCATAGTTGTTACGCTTATTGGCTTATGCTTAATAAAAGCGGGCATAAACTCGTGTGGTGGCGGCAATGCGGCTATGGACGCAGGCACTTTCGGCTCTATGCAAAACCTCGGACTGGCGCTGCTTGTGCTTGTAAGCATTGTAATATTCAACCGTTCGAGCAATCCGTTCCTGCGAATGGCATCTATCGTTCTGGGCTTAATATTGGGATCTACGGTGGCTTACTTCCTGGGACTAATCGACTTTTCACGGTTAGGCGACACGGGCGCACTGAACATTCCGGTACCTTTCAAGTATGGTTTGCATTTCGACACCGGCTCCATCATCGGATTGGGACTGATATATTTGGTAACAGCAGTTGAGGCCTACGGAGACATTACCGCCAACTCGCTCATTTCGGGCGAACCAGTCGAGGGACCAGTATTCATGAAACGCGCGCAGGGAGGTATCTTGGCAGACGGCTTCAACTCGTTTCTTGCAGCGGTATTCAATAGTTTCCCGAACTCAATCTTCGCGCAGAACAACGGAATGATACAGCTTACGGGCGTCGCCAGCCGCTATGTAGGCTACTTTGTGGCAGGTGCCCTGCTCGTCTTGGGCTTGTTCCCGGTGGTGGGACAGTTCTTTTCGCTTATCCCCGACTGTGTGCTCGGTGGTGCAACACTGCTGATGTTCGGAACAGTAGCCGCTGCGGGCATTCGCATCATAGCTGCCACAGCCATCAACCGCAAGGCAGTTCTGGTCATGGCAATCAGCTTTGCGATGGGACTGAGCGTAGAACTCGTGCCGAACATATTGGACAAGATGCCCGAAGTGATACGCAACATATTCTCGAGCGGCATAACGATGGGCGGACTGACGGCTATTCTGGCAAACGCACTCATTCGTATCAAGGAATAAAAAAATAGGTGAAAGTATTGTTGCCCCCGCTTTTTCAGTTTTTTTATTCCTATCTTTGCAGACGAACATTCAATTGATTTAAAAACATAAAACTATGGCGAACGAAGCGAAGAAACGCAAGTTTATAAGTTCTTTCACTTTTAAACTACTCTTGGTACTATTGGTTCTATTAGGTTTCGGACTGTTCTACAACCTTGTAATAGCCGAGGACGATATAGTTTCGGAACAGGAACAGCAGGAAGAACAACAACGGAATGCCGTGCTCGACACGGTCGATGTGGTGGGCGACTACCTATGGCAGAACAGAAAGCTACATAAAAACGACATGACAGCCGGCGAAGAAACGGCGGCCGACAAGGGACGATGCACATAAAGACAACGGCGAAAACCGATCGGACATGCATCGCAAAGAAGCCAAACGACAACAGGGCTGACGCAGAACCAACAGTTCCGCTGCCAACTCCAGCAGCAGATCCTACGGTAAATGCACCCGCAAAAACGGCATCGAAGCCCGCCACGCCGCCAGCCATCGAGAAAGTTTCGTCGCCAAAAGTAGAGAAGATTGAACAATAGCCTCCCCCGTGTCGGGGCATTCCTTGGTATCAATGGATATGAACGATGAATAATTTCCGGCAGGAACACAGAGACTTTGCATATCTTTACAATAGGTTAAAAACGAACTATAATTCTTTTCATAATTACGACCGACAAGGTCAATGCTCCCGAACATCGTTCCCGATGCTTTTGGGAGCATTCTTTTATTTGTCCGTTCCTTGCATTCCACCCAAGAGTCGGTAGCCTTCAGTCCGTCCGCCATGCACTTCTTCCGTCATCACCATTCAGGAAGGCAGACAATGCAGATCCATACTTTCTTCACCAATAAAAATAAACCTGGCTTTTTATTACAGAAAACAAGCCGTCTATCCTATCTCAGCAACTGCATTCGTTGGCAAGATCCATTTGTCGCCTACCACTATTTCCCGACACAGATTTGCTATAAAAGCGACAAACGATGCCACTATTGCTAATATTTGATATTCAGTAGTTTATGAAAGGATTATGGTTTCCTGAAAAAGGTATATCTTTTTCACCAAAAACGCATATACTTTTCTACTAAAACGTATATACTTTTTCACTCAAAAAGTATATCTTTTCATCAATATATACCTTTTTACAGAATTGCAACTCATTTTACAAACAACTGAATATCAAACACTTAATTCAATCTGTCTTTTTATGGATTTTGTCATTGAGACTATGCTCTGAAAAAGCAGCATCGGTCAGCTGTTTCCTCTCATCAGACAAGAGGATTGTATAAGAAAAAGATGATTTTTGTAATAAAACTACTGACGTATTAAATTCCGCCCCGCATCAATACGCAGGAAAATGAAAAGCAACAGCGTAAAAACCCCAGAGCGAAGAGTCCGTAACTGAAAAATGGCAGCGGAATGCCAATGACCGGCGTCAGACCAAGCACCATTCCACATTGATAAACACGTGGAAAAGGAAAATTCCAGCCACGCAATAACCATAGACCCTGCCAAACTTGAAAGGCTGTCGCTCTGCCACATACATCAACCGAAGAATTAAAGCCAAGAATAACAACAGAACTGCAGCTGAACCAAGGAAGCCTTCTTCTTCGCCTACGGTACAAAATATAAAGTCAGTGTCCTGTTCCGGCACGAAATTCAGCTTCGTCTGTGTACCATTTAGGAAACCTTTTCCTTGCAATCCGCCCGAACCAATAGCAATTTCGCTTTGATGCACATTGTAACCAGCACCCGCAAGGTCTTCGTCCAATCCTAACAGAACATTAATTCGCACACGCTGGTGGGGTTGCATTACATCGTTCAGAACATAGCTTGCAGAATAAAAGAACGCAATGGAACCAACAGCAAATAAAGCAATAAAAAAGTAATGACTAATGCGTGTGCTCAGTGCGTTATAGACCAAATAGCCTATCATACCTGCAGAAATGATGAGTTGTACCCAGACAACATCGAACGGTATGACAAATTCGGAGAATAAAAGGCAGAGCAGAGTGACGCCAAGAGAGAACAAAAGAATCTTTCTCGCCTTTTCCTTGCTGCGCAAATATGTCCACACCATTCCTGCACTGAACATCTGCACAAGCAGCAGCACACAGAACTTTCCCACGGACGTAGGCGTGTCCCACAGCATGACATCATCGTATTTCACGCCTACAACAAAATAAACTATCATTGCGACACCCGTGAAAAGGAACGAACCAGGCATTCCCTCACGGTAGAACATCAGGAAGAACGACAGATAAACAAGTGCGGAACCCGTCTCGCGCTGCCCTACGATACACAACATCGGCAAGAAGATTATGCCTGCTGCAGCAGCCAGATGCTTCCAGTTGGAGATGGTAAAACCATATGCCGACATGAATTTTGCAATAGCCAGAGCCGTTGCGAACTTGGCAAACTCCGCAGGCTGCAGGCGCAACGGACCTAAAACGATCCAGGAACGCGAGCCCTTTATGGAATGCGGATTGAAAATTGTGAGGAACAACAACAGCAGCAACAACGCATAAACAACATAGGCAAACGTATCGTAGACACGGTCGTCCATCATCAACAATACAAAGCCAAGACAAATGGAAGTGCCGATCCAGACAATCTGCATACCAGAACGCGACGACAGCGACAAAATGTCGGTATCGCCATAAGTGTAACTCGCACCACAGACACTAACCCAGCCAAAAGAAAGCAATGCCAAATAAATTCCTATCGTCCACCAGTCCAGTGAACGCAGGACGCCTGGTTGTTTGTTCGATTTATAATTACCTGCCACTATTCTGTCCTTTTCCTTTTATAAAGTCACTATTTCTTGTCGTCATTCCTACGATTTTCTTTGTCTTTTTTCTTCCCGCTATTGGGTTTGTCCCTCTCTTTGCCTTTATTCTTCTCTTCCTTTTCAGTCCTTATTTTTATCTCCTCGTCGTCCTTTATAATGGGGTCGCTCAACGGTTGCTGCTTCTTTTCTTTCTCTTCCGCATCTCGTTCTGCCTTCAACTGACGGGCACGTTGCTTCATGCTCAATATTCTGCCGCTCGCGAACGATGCGCAAAGAATCCTTTATATGATTTATACGCTTTATCGAATCTAACCGCAAAGAATCCGAAATACTCAACTTACGTTTAAAAGGATAGCTGATATGACGCCTTTGTATCGATGTAGCCTGAGTTTCATCGTGAGGAGTCAACTTCCCATTTATATATTGCTCCATCATCAGAGAGCCGATAGGGACACCATAGACTGCCCCGAATCCACCATTCTCTACATACACGGCAATTGCAATCTTGGGAGATTCCACAGGAGCAAATCCCATAAACACAGAGTGATCCTTACCACGATTTTGTGCAGTACCCGTCTTTCCTGCAAGTGTATATCCAGGATGTACGGCATGGGCACAGGTACCACCACGTGCAGATGAGACCATTCCTACAACCACTTCGTTAAAAGCCCGTGGCGTTCCCATTACTTTATGCATCTTTAAATATTTCCGGTCTAATTGTGCTCCTTGAATCTTCCGTACAACATGTGGAGTATAGTAGTATCCACGATTTGCAATAATAGCACCAAGATTTGCAATTTGCAATGGAGTCAGATTAATTTCTCCCTGCCCTATAGCAATTGAAATGACCGATAATGGATTCCATTTCCCAAAAGCATTATCGTAAAATTCTGCATTCGGAATAAGTCCTCGCTTCTCTCCTGGCAAATCGATCCCCAATTTATAACCAAATCCCATTGACACCATATAATCGCGCCATCGGTTCATTGCATCGTCAAGATTCTTATACTTTCTCCTGTTAGAAAGCATATAATATAGCCCCCAACAAAAATAAGCATTACACGAAGTACTTAGTGCCGGTACAATAGAAATAGGCGAAGCATGTGCATGACAGCCTACATGAAGACCACGAAAAGAAAAACCATGATGACATGGAAAACGAGTAGAATCACTCACAATTCCTTCGCTGAAATAAGTAATTGCCTGACTTGTCTTAAAAGTAGAGCCAGGAGGATATTGTCCCATTATAGCTCTATTAAGTAAAGGTTTAGAGGATCAGTGTCATTCGCTGTTGATTCTTCCCACGCATCTTCCTATCATTTCACGGGATCGAAAGTTGGCGAGAAACCATTGCTAATATCTGACCGGTCTTAGGCTCAATAGCTACAATCGCTCCTATTTTTCCTTCCATCAAACGTTCGCCAAGAGCTTGCAAATCGGCATCAAGACCTAATTGCAAATCACTTCCCGGCTTAGGTCGCTGGTCGTATTGACCATCTTTATATCTTCCTTTAATACGCCCATGAGCATCACGAAGAAGAATTTGCACTCCTTTCTGTCCACGTAGTTCTTTCTCGTAGTTGCGTTCAATTCCCATTTACCGATATAATCGCCTGGTTGGTAATAATCATCAGTTTCAATATCACTTTGACTCACCTCTGCACATCTCCCAGAACATGTCCTGCGATTGTTCCGCTGTATTGGCGAATACTGCGCTTTTGTATATAAAAACCAGGGAAACGATAAAGTTTCTCTTGGAAAGAACTAAACTCTTTATCGCTTAATTGCCCCATAAAGAGTTGCTGGGTAAAACGAGAATAACCTGGATTCTTTGTTCTATCCTTTATATCTTTCATACGTTGAACAAAGAAATCCTTCGTAATATTTAAAGCTTTACAAAATTCTAAAGTATCAAGACGACCTTTTTCTTCGTTCATTACCACCATAATATCATACGCAGGTTGGTTATAAACGAGAGTTTTCCCTTTCTGTCGGTAATTATACCTCAGGAAGGAATTCTATTTTCTTTAAAAAGCATTAGAATCGGCACGTTTGCGATAGTCGTCACCCCTTTATCTGGAGTGCAAATAATCGTATTAAATAAGCAGTGATGATAGCAATAGCAACACCACTAAGAATAAAACGGCGTTTCTCTAAATCATAGTTAATCATGCCCGACTCCTTACATGTTCAATTACTAAAAGGAATAACAACGTTAATATAGTACTCCCTACAACACACTGTAACCAAACAAAGAAATGAAAGAAACTAAACATATCTAAGGAAAAACACAATGCAATAAACAAATGTCAATATCAGACTGTACCAAACATATCGTCCGAAACCAAGACTCGTTACTCCTGGCTGCCAAAATCTTCCAGCATTATCGTGCGAACGAACGCACGTAATATAGGGTTGTAATGCTGCAATCAAAGTTAAGGAACCTGATGACACTCCTGGAGTATTTGAGAAAGTGTCTATGAGTAATCCCATAATAAATCCCCACAAGACAATTACCCATTGTGGACAGTTTCTTCGAAATAAAAAGAATGAAATAAACATAAGGTAAAAGGGGTAGCGAAACCAAACAAATGAATATGATTCATACAAATACTTGTGCAAGTACTAATATCAGAAACCAGCCTAATGTCTTTACAAAATCTATATTCATTTCTCTAATCGTGTACTATAAGTTCCTTATTTTGTTTTATAACACTTGCCTCCTGACACAAAAATGCAAAATTTGAGCGCATTTAGTTTGTTTCAGAAAAATCTGTATTCAAATGTCTTATAGAATCTTTTGCAGCATTAATCACCTTCTTTTTCTCTTACAGTAGCATCATCAATAATACAAACATCTCGTAAATTACCAAAATCGGTAGACAATTGCACGCCAAACGGAAAGAAAGTCCGTCTTCTGAATTATAAACATGCTTTACCTTACCTACTAAAATACCAGCAGGGAAGATTGCAGAATATCCACTTGTAACTATTCTATCGCCTAATTTAAATTTCGCATGACGTGGAATATCATCTAAATAAGCAACGTCTTTTGCACCGCCAGTCCATCTTAAATAGCCAAAATAATTCCTATTTTTGTATGGAACAACTAATATTCGACTTAGAGTTCAAGACAGGTAATACTATAGAATAATGTGTTCCTACCAAGTAAACCACTCCAACTCACCATTCCCACATGCAACCCCCATGTCTTTCCGAACTCCGTCCCACGAACCTTTATCTATGGTTATAAAATTCTCTTCTTTATCAAGTGAATTAGATACGACCTTCGCAGGTATCAATTTAAAATCAGAAAGAAATCTGTATTGTCCTTTCCGTACTATGTTTGGATCTCGAGTCTTGTCATAAAGCTGATCTGAGAGTTCTTTTTATTTGATGTTCTAAAAGTAAATTTCTTTCTGTCAGCTCTTTGTTCATTTTACCCATCGAAAGATACGATGTCAGTGAAGAACTCAGTTCATAGACTTTACCCGCCATGATATTGGCAGAGGTAAACCACACGCTTCCTTGGTAGTTGTTGAAGCGGAACAGAAGTACCAAACTGGCGATTTCCAGCAAAACAAAAAGAAACCAATGCTTATATTTGGCAAGAAATTCAGTGAGGTTATTCATTCTTACAGCTTATCGACAAAACGAAACCGACCATTGAAGAAACTTTCAGTGCATTTCTCCAACAGTCAGCCCTATTCAGTTTGTTTTATCTCATCAGGAACGAGAAACGGTCTACATTATTCAATGCTATACCCGCTCCTTGGCAACACTGTGCAATGGGTCTTCAGCCACATGGAACGGAATGTTAATCTTATCGGTCAAACGCTTGTCAATTCCACGTAACAGAGCACCGCCACCACTCAAATAGATGCCATTCTTTACTATATCGGCATACAATTCAGGCGGTGTATTCTCCAAAGCAGAAAGAACTGCATTCTCTATCTTTGCCACAGTCTTGTCCAAACAATGCGCTATTTCCTGATAGCAGACTGGTACCTCCATTGGCAACGCCGTGATGCGGTTTGGCCCGTGAACGATATAATCCTCCGGAGCCTCGTCTCCTAAATCGGTCAAAGCCGAACCGACGTGCACCTTAATACGTTCCGCCATACGCTCGCTGACGCGAACATTGTGTTGGCGGCTCATATATTCCTGAATATCAGCAGTAAGGTCGTCGCCAGCAACACGAATAGAGTTGTGCAAACGATACCACCTAACGAAATAACAGCTATTTCTGTACTACCGCCACCAATATCAACTATCATATTTCCTTCAGGTGCCTCTACGTCAAGCCCCATACCAAGAGCAGCTGCCATTGGCTCGAAGATAAGATAAACATCGCGCCCATCGGCATGTTCGGCAGAGTCGCGGACTGCACGCAGTTCTACTTCGGTAGACCCAGAAGGTACACCAATCACCATACGCAAAGACGGAGAGAACAAGCGATTACCACTATGCACCATCTTAATAAGTCCCCTCATCATTTGTTCGCATGCCGTAAAGTCGGCAATCACACCATCTCGAAGTGGGCGAATGGTACGAATATTGGGGTGTTCCTTCTCATACATCATCTTGGCGTCGTTGCCAACGGCTATCATCTTGTCCGTGCGGCGGTCGAGTGCTACTACTGAAGGTTCATCAACACTATCTTATCATCACTGATAATGATAGTTTTGCTATTCCCAGGTCCATTACTATTTCCTGGATAAATGATCCCATTCTAAAATATTTGATATGTGGTGAAAACGGGGACAATCCCCATCGTCATTTTATTATTTTCTTTCTTATATGCTTGCCATCTACAAACGCTTACGGTCTGCAAACACTGTTTTTACTTACTTCGCAAACCAGTATGTATTGCCGTATCGTACCGACTGGTAACCGCAAACGCACGCTCTGCAAACATTTTCCGGTCTTCGAGTCCTGTCTTTGCACCCTGCTTGTTCAGCAGTTGCAACAACACAGGGTATTCTGCCTTGCTTGGAATAATAACTAACATCGTGAAATTCTTTGCACCTGCACGTATCAAAGAAAGTGCGCCAATATCGATTTTTCGAGTAACATCAGCTTAGCTTGCACCGCTGCTACGGTTTGTTCAAATGGATACAAATCAACAACAGCAAAATCAATTGCCGAATTTCGTATTCAGCCATTTCCTTTCCGATCGTTCTCAAAGTGCACGACGTGCCAAAATCCCACCGAATATCTTGGGGTGCAATGTTTTTACACGACCACCCAAGATAGAAGGATAAGTAATTATATCTTCAACTTTCTGACATTCATAGCCTAAAGACTCTATAAACTGCTGCGTACCACCAGTACTAAGGAATTTCACGCCCTCATCGTTCAGTTTCTTTAAAATATCTTCCAAACCATCTTTGTGGAATACGGAGATTAAAGCAGTCTTAATTTCTTTTGTATCAACCATAGTTGCCTACTGTTTCAATTTGTTTTGCAAAGATACAAAATAGTGCAATAAGCAAACAAGATTTTAGATAAAAACTTTAATTCAGCTACATTATTAATCAACATCAACATTAAAGGTGTCATTTCTGAGTTTACAATATTGCAATTATTTACAAACTGAATGTAAAGATACTAATTCATGCAAAAGACAAATAACATTTCGGAGAACCTATTTGTAATTCTTGGAGCAGTAGAAAATACTGCGAACAAGCATTTCGGTCAGCTTTCTGAATAAAGAGTGTCTTTTTATTCGTTTGCATAACTTCGCCTGCATACCTTATTATATATAGAAAAATAAGACAGCAAAAAGTGTAATCATAAATGTACCTATCATCTAACCAATTGAGTTATCAATATGTTGTAAAACCTATTATTTCATATCTCAAAAAGAACCTCTTTTATATGCTAAAAGCGTGGGTTTTACCTCGCCAAACAGCCTCTTTCACGTATGCCAAAAGTACAGTCATCTCGTTTCAATAAAATTATATTTACAAATTCAGGACGTTTTTATTCACAGCTTTTCAGCAAGAACAGAAAAATAGTTCCATCAATAAACTCACAAAAACTAAAACTTTGGAAGACGGAAATTAGAGACATTCAGTACTTTTCTCATATTTCTGAACTGCAAACTTCTTGTTCCTACTAAATTATGATGATAATGCAGATATTCCAAAGCAAGTATGTAGCCTCGAAAGAAGTTTCCTCCAATATTTTAAGTACCTTTGCACTATGAACTTTAGCAAGACTATATTGAATTGGTATGCCATAAACGGACGAGAACTTCCATGGCGACAAACCACCAATCCATACGCTATCTGGCTGAGCGAGGTTATTATGCAGCAAACAAGAATTGCACAGGGAACAGCCTACTGGGAACGTTTTATGAAACGTTGGCCTAACGTTACGAGTGTAAAAGCTACCGAAGACGAGTTTTAAGAGTGGCAAGGACACAGGGGTACTACTCTCAGGCACGAAATTTGCACAAAGCAGCACAACAGATAGTAAGTTTAGGGCATTTCCCACAGACTTACAAGGAGTTAATGCAGCTGAAAGGAATTGGCGAATATACTGCAGCTGCAATTTCTTCAATATCATTCGCAGAATCCATAGCAGTAGTAGACGGCAATGTTTATCGTGTTCTTGCCCGCTATTTCGGTATTGACACGCCAATAGATTCTACCGAAGGGAAAAAGGTTTTCAAGGCTATGGCGCAGGAATACCTACCAAAAGAGGCTCCTGCAGCTTACAATCAAGGAATGATGGACTTCGGTGCCATACAGTGCACACCAGCTTCGCCCAACTGCAAAGTATGCCCATTGGTAGAAACTTGCTTTGCAGCAAACAACAATAAAGTGGGCGAGTTGCCTGTAAAGGCAAAGAAAACCAAACAGCGCGAACGCCACTTCTCCTTTATATATATAAGGTGTAATGGCGAAATTGCCATTCACCGCCGTGGTGCAGGCGACATTTGGCAAGGCTTATGGGAGCTGCCAACGAAAGAATTGCTGGGCAATGCCTTTGAAAATGCCACATTAATAAAGAAGGACGTAAAGCACGTACTTACCCATCAAATCATCTTTGCCGATTTCTATCTGTTAGAAACTAACGTTCCTCCCACCCTACCTGCCGATTATATATGGATAAAAGAAAGCGAGATAGAACGTTACGCCCTGCCTCGCCTTATAGATTTGCTCGTTAAAAGTCTGTGAAATAAGGCGTAATGGACATTTGGTAGGCTGAAAACCTCACGTGTTTTAGTAATGGACATTTGGTAGGCTGTTCATTCCAGCCTACTTTTTGTATTTATGAATCCATCTATAAACTTCTTCTTGTTAGCTTTATTCAATCCATTATGATTATGTAGTGCCCTTTTAAGCTGTGAGTTAAATCCTTCCAATAGATTTGTTGTATTAGGAATTTGTAATTCTGTATAATCCTCATACGTATAGAGCCATTTAAGATGAGTCTTAACAGAACGTCTTGCAGTTCTCAGTCTTCTATGTGTATAGGTCGGCTTGCCAGAGACTAGAAGAGTTCGTTGGTCTAGAAACTCTTTCCATTGTTCACACCATTTCTCAAAAACAGTTATAAACTCTTCTTTTGCCAAAGAGAACATACTCCGCATTAAAGTTAATAGTTCAACTCCTGCAGGTAAATGTGGATTGTTAGTAAGAAGCCTTCTAACTATCTGGAATTGGTGGAACTGACACATTTGTACGGGACAGAAACTTATAGCTTGTAAAAGTCCCATGTGTCCATCACATACCACTGCTTTTATTGTAGTTCCACGCTTCGCAATATACCGAAGTCCATCAAGATAATCCTTATTAGTTTCGTTCTTAACAAACTTGCGATAAAGTATTTTACCTGATGATGCGTCCTGGAAAAGCATCACGCCAAATGTCTTGGAAAAGTAAGTCGTATCTATTATTATTACTGCAGATTTGGGGTAAGTAGCAGTAAAACTATCCACCACTAAACTTAACCTACGTCGTATGGTTCGTTCTGAGCATTTATAAAGAATGGATAGGTCTGAGATTGTTCTATTTGCAGCAAGATAGTCATTCCAGAGAGACACATTATCCATACGTAAACCACCTTGGAATTGCCTACCACAATCCCTGCAAAGATACATCTGAACATTACGTCGATGACCATTCTTTTTAACATTTGAGCTGTTGCAGAATATACAGTTTTTTTATTCATAGGTTTTCAAATGCTGCAAAGGTAGTAAATAAAAGCGTTCTGTGAGGTTTCAGCCTACCAAATGTCCATTACGCCTGAAATAATTATTTTTCGCTACGCATCCTTCTTACCAAACTTAGGGTCTACCTTCAGCAAAGATGCCACAATAAAAGGGAAGATACACGATGCCATAACCAAAACAAAGAAGAGGCTGTAGCCTACGGCATCTGCTAAAGTTCCCTGCAAATAATCCCGGAAGCATCATTGAAAGTGCCATGAAACCCGTACAAAGAGCGTAATGGCTGGTTTTATGCTCTCCTTGACTGAAGTATAGCATAAAAAGCATATAGGCACTGAAGCCAAAACCATAGCCAAAGTTTTCCTACAAGATGGCTGCACCGACGGCAAAAAGCGTAGAAGGCATTGCAAAACCAAGATAAACATAGGCGATATTGGGCAAGGTAATGGCAAGCGTCATGGGCCAAAGCCATTTTTTCAGTCCGTCCTTGCTGGCTACCAAACCACCTAAAATACCTCCAAGCAGCAGTCCACCACCCAACAACACCATTGACAACGCCGAATGTCTAAAGAACCTAATCCGCCCTTATCGGCTGTTGCTCTAAAGACAACGGACCTACTGTGTTCAGTAACGCTTCGGGCAAACGGAACAGAGCATGAAAGCAATGGCAACCAGAACCTCCTTTTTGCGGAAGAAACTTGCGAATGTATCTAAAAACTCTTTGAACAGTTTGGAAGCTGAAAGTTGCGTATGTTCGGCATCGGCATCGGGTTTTGGCAATACGTATCTATGGTAAAGACTCAGTCCGATGAACAAAGCTGCCAAGCCATAGAATACCAATGCCCATGAAAGTTGCACCTTCATGTACTTGTGCAGCAGTCCGGCAAGGGCTACCAAGCCACCTTTTCCAACAACCATCGAAATGCGATAGAACGTTGAGCGAATACCTACAAAGAAAGCCTGCTCGTGCGAATCAAGGCCTAACATAGAGAAACCATCTGCCCCGACATCGTGGGTAGCACTCGAAAAGCCAGCAGCCAGAAGAAACAGATGAGTGCCTTGCAGCAAAACGATGTGTTAATGGTGAACGCCACGCCTGCAAAAAGCTGCCCCAAGCAGCATCTGCATCGACAGTACCCACCAGCGTTTCGTGCGGATAAGGTCGAGAAACGGGCTCCATAAAGGCTTTATCACCCAAGGAAGATAGAACCATGAAGTATAGAAAGTTGCTTCTGCGTCAGTCAATCCCATTTCCTGATAGAACACCAACGACACCAATACTACTGCTGCATTGGGCAATCCTTCTGCAAAATAGAGTGTGAGACCCACGCCCAAGGCGATATTTTTCTTTTAATATTCTGTCTGCATTTTAATCCACATTTATAATAATGTGCAACTCTGCACATCGCTTGCAAAGTAGAAAAAGCTAACATAAACAGAAACTACTGCCATTTGTAGGAATGTTATCTTAACTTTGCACCCACAAAGGAATTTAGAAAGGTATGAAAGAGCAATTTTCAAGAACAAAATTACTGTTGGGCAGCGATGCGATGAACACCTTAAAAAACAGCAGCGTGCTGGTTTTCGGTATCGGTGGCGTGGGTGGTTACGTCGTAGAAGTATTGGCACGCAGCGGCGTTGGGACAATAAGGAATCGTGAGACGACGACCACATTGGACTATCAAACACCAAATCGACAGATTATTGCTGCACTCTACACTCCGGACAAGCAAAGGTAGATATAGCAGAAGAACGCATAAAAGATATAAATCCAAGTTGTGCAGTAAAGAAGTTTCAGACATTCTACCTTCCTGAAATTGCCGACCAATTCGACTTTACAGCATACGACTATGTGGTGGATTGCAGTGACACCATAGTGGCAAAGATTGACATTATAACACGTTGCCACAACCTTAGAATACCTATGATTAGCAGTATGGGGGCAGCCTTCAAGTTAGATGCAACACAGTTTGAAGTAACCGACTTATTTAAAACGATTAACGACCCTTTGGCAAAAGTATTAAGAAAAAAACTCCGCAAGACCAACGTGCGTAACGTAAAGGTGGTTTACAGCCCCGAAGAGCCGCTAACATCTTTATATTCAGACGACAATGAAGATATTGACAACGATGTTGCAAATATAGAAACTATTGCACACAAGAAGCGTTCCACACCAGCTTCAAACGCATGGGTGCCTGCCACTGCAGGATTAATAATAGGTGGAGAGGTGATAAAGACTTGTGCAAAGCTGCAAAACGATGCGTAAAACAGAACATCAATAAATAGATATTTTCTTTGGAACGAAAGAAGGAATGTAAATAACTCAAATAGTGTTCTAAGTGTTAAATATCACATAAAAAACGCATAAAGTTCAGGTTTTTGCAAGATTTAAAAGCCAAGAATTTTGTTTATACTCTAAAAAGTCTTAACTTTGCGCTACTTTAAATCATACATAAACAGTTTTATGCCTAACATCGTTACAGAGAAAAAGAATAGAACGGTTCTCTATCATCTCATTGCAATCTTGGTTGTAAGTATCTGGGGTGCAACGCTTGTAAACACAAAGGTTGTTATACAAAGGGGTATGCGTCCCGACGAAGTATTTCTGTCATGCTACATCATAGCCTATCTTGCTATGTGGACTCTGTCTTACAAACGACTATGGTCCGCTAATATCAAGGACGAATTGCTCATGGTGGCATGTGGTGTTTTAGGGGGTTCGCTCTATTTCATACCCGAGAACTTTGCAGTACAAGTGGGTAGTGTAAACGATATTAGCTTCATTCTCTGCACATCGCCGCTGTTTACAATGTTCTTGGCAATACTTTTCTGCAAGGAGAAACTAACAAAACCTCTTGCTATTGGTTCGATTATCGCCTTGATTGGCGTATCGTTCGTATATTTCGGTGGCAATAACGAATGTGCTACGAGCAAGCAACCGTGTGTTGGGCGATGCTTTAGCACTGCTTTCAACAGCTTGTTTTGGTGCTTACTGCTTACTGCTTCGTCCATTAGGTCTGAAATACGGCGCAGCTTTCATAACCCGTAAAATGTTCTTCTATGGCGCATTAACAAGCATTCCATTATTCATTATTACACCTTGGCATTATCCTGTAGAGAACTTCCTTACCGATTTGCCCGTTACTTTTAACCTTCTATTCCTCGGTTTGGTTGCATCTTTCTTCTGCTTTGGTGCATGGAGCTTTGTTACAGAGAAAGTTGGTGCAGTGAAAATAGCCAACTATAACTATTTCAGTCCTATTTGTACTGTTATCATCAGTGCCATCTTCTTAGGCGAGAAAATGACAATAGAAGCAGCTATTGGTAGTGTGCTAATTCTGATTGGTGTATTCTTTGCCAATAAGAAATAAATACATAGAACAACAAAACAGTCTTAATGCGATTTGCATGAAGGCTGTTTTGTCTAAGGTCTCATCAAATATTAAACTGCATAAACCTTAAAGTTTACCATTACAATAATCCATTTCTTCTAACTCAACCCAACCTGCATCTGTTTCTCGTAAAAAGACGTGCACATCTCTGCATCATCGCCGGCACGGTGATGTTTTCCATAAAATATCTCAAATTGATTGCACAGATAATCGAGCTTGTTACAGTCAAAATCGTAAAGATGCCGAGCTGCACGAAGCGAGCAATAATAGTCAACATCGGGAGTTGGAAGAGCATAATGCTTTAAAGAATGGCGAATACAACTTGATATCAAATCACAGCATTGTGAGCAACTAATACTGGACAATCTTTTAAATACTTGGTTATCTTATTCCATATTTCAGGAACATTGGTGCATCAACAGTATCGACGGCTGAATACCATGTACTTGAATATTCCAATAATCATAACTATTACCTTCAGGACGGACTAACCAGACTTGGTTTCTACAATCTTACCATTTTTACAACACAAATACCAGCTTCGCAAATAGAATTGCGTTTGGCTGTAGCTGTTTCAAAATCGATAGCAATAAAGTTTATGTTATCCATAAATTATAACAATTCAATCTATTTTTGGATCCACACTTTCTATAGAGTCAATCAGCAAGTGCAAAATTAAGAATAAACTTCGAGGTACTCCTCCTTAGATGTATAAAAGTTTAGTCTTTCTCTCGGTCTTCTGTCTATTTTCTATTGAATAGAAGCAATTCTTTTTATCGATGACCTACTTGGTCTATTCCTTTGGGAATATATTGCTCTCACAAGTTTATGAGTGTTTCTCTCCATCTTTCTGCCATAAGCAATAAGCATCCATAAAGAACACGGTAACTCAAGCAAACATTCAAGATAGAAGTGCAATGTTTATTATTTATAACCAGAACAATAACTTTTTATGATTCAAGCCATTTATCTTTCATATGCCGTATATATTTTTCGTGCATTAAAGCTTCTAATATATCTCCTTTTTACTCTGATTATAAATCTTTTATAAACAATTTGGGGGTTGCATCAGAAAGTGATACAACCCCAGTCTTATAAAATAAATATTAAAAATTTAAACTAAAGTCCTAAAGCTTTTTGCATTTTTCATTATTTGGTTACACTCAATACTTTGTTAAAAGTATTGTTTAGCCATTCAGCATTTCCTAATTTTGAATAGTAATAACCGAGACCATAGTAAACTTGCTCCAAGATATGCTTTTTGAGATCTGCATCGAGATTTGGTTTGGCTTCTTCAAATGCAGCAATCTTCTTATAAATATCGGCAACTTTATCAGCGTCATTTTTCATTTGTGCAGCATTAGCTTGATTTGACCAAATCCAATCTGAAAATGGAAGGAATTTAACCACCATCTGATCATAGAATAGCAATAGCCTTATCTAAATAAGAATCTTTTAATGTTCTATCTGTTTCCGTTTCAGCTTTCTACCCATGTTGAAGCAAGCTTCGCCCAATCGTTAGAGTTTGCATTGGGCTTCTTTGCCAAATAGTCCATTTGAATTTGCAAAAGCTTTATCGCCATCTCCTTGCGCTGCATAAATTTCTGCAATGGTTTTCATTGGTTCAAAACTTTTCTTATCCATATCAGTGCCTTGTTAAGGTTCTCAATGCCTTATCATACTCTTTATTTCCAGCTAATGCCTTTCCGTAAACAGCATAATCATTGGCAACTTTTTACCTGTGCCAGCAAACATTTTATTAGTAAAGTCTAAAAGCTTTTGGATAATCACCTTTTTCGGTTGCAGACATCATGCCAACACGAGCAATGTACTCGCTATTAGGAAACGCTTTAAACCATCTTCAACAACTTCTAAAACTTTGTCGTACTTGCGAAGGATAAAGGCTGTATAACCATACTTATAAAAATTATCTTCAGTTAGGTTAGAATGATTTGCTTTATCAAACCATGATAGTGCTTCCGCATACTTTCCATCACTAAGCATAATCTCTGCAGCAGTTGCTTCCACGGGGTAATTCGGTTCAACTTGGCGAAGTTCCTCAAGTTTCTGGATTGATACTTGTGGGTTTACATGACGATATACCTTTGCATAACGCTCGTAAGCTGCTACATTATGGGATCAAGACTAATTGCAGTTGCATAATTTTTGAGCTAGCACCAGCATTACCAACACTATCTTGCAAAGCAACAATATCTCCAAGAAGAAGATATCCTAAGGTTCCATTCATCTTCTTATTAGAAACAATGGAATTGGCAATCTTCATTGCTTCAGTAAAGTTACGCTGAGCCAAATAGACATTACCAAGTGCTGTTAGTGCCTGCTCATCTTTCTTATAAGTTTTTAAATAATCCTTTATAAGATTTTTGCCAGCGTTCACATCATTAGGAGCAGCTTCTATGGCACTAATAATAGGATTAAGCGCAGCCTTATAGCTATCAGACTGAGCTAAGGCAGGAGATGATAAACTTAGTATCAAAGCTCCAGCTAATAAATATTTCTTTGTCTTCATAATCATCTATTATTCAATTAAACTCGATATGAAATCCTCAAATAAAACTTATTACATAGTAAAAAGTCTAAAATTCCATCAATTCTTTACCTTTACTTCACGAATGTTAATCTCAGCACGAGAAGGGAGTAGCCCCGTCTTTAAGATTATTTTCTGTCCGATTGGACCAGCAATAAAATTTGCAAATGCCCATGGCAATGCTTTATGTGGGTCTGCAACAATTGCATATATAGTTCTCACAAATGGATAACGCCCATCAAGGAAATAAGCTTGATAAGGTTGCCAACTGTTATAATCTTCAGCTTTGCTCGTTTTAGATATTGCCATTACACGAATATCATTTCTGAATGTAGTGTTTGTAGAATCGCTTCGATCGTTCAACCAATTCGAACCTATCACACCTATTGCGTTTGGAGTCTTCTTCACGTAGTCTATAACTGCTTTACTATTTTTTTAGCTGCTACAATATTCTGACTCTTTATATTTTTTCCTTCCAAGATTGAATCAACAACAAAATGAAGTGTTGCTGATGCTTTATTATCGAAAACAACTTCGATATTACCTTTATTTGAACGTGGATAAAGTTGATTCCACTTTGTTACTTCGCCTTTAAGCAGACGTTTCACATCAGTAACTGTTATACAGAATCTAAGTTACTTTTTATTTATAATAAAGGCTATTCCATCGTATCCAACCGGAAAAACAGATGGTATAGGTCCTTTGCGCCTCAAGATTGCATCTTCACCTTTTTGTAGACCATGAGAGGTAAAAAACAAATTAACCTTAAGATCTAACAACATCTTCATTCCCGTATTATCATCAGTATAAATCGGTAAAAGGTGTGTCTGAGGATAACGATATTGATAAACTTGCAATTCCTCTTCGAGAAATTGACTAAAACTTTCGTCAGAGCGAATTTAATCGTCCTGACGTTGGTGTATCTGTTCTACTATCTACAGCCTTCTTTCTTCCACAAGAAGAAAGAGAGGCTACAGAAAGTATCAATCCTACAAAAACGTAGAATATGGTTCTTTTCATAAATTTAAATTGATATTAGTTCAGTTTGAAAGTAATTGGAAGTTGGAACCACACATTCGCAGGCTGTCCGTTATTCATACCAGGATTCCCATTTGGGCATACTGTTTACTACACGAAGAGCCTCACGATCGAGAGCGGGGTCTACACCGCGTATTACTTCTGCTCTACTTACAGAACCATCACGTCCAACAACGAATTTCACAACTACTTTTCCCTGAATATTATTATCAGCAGCAGATGCAGGATACTGCAAGTGAAGTAAACTGAAGCTTGAACATTTCCTTTGAAAGTTGGTTGCTGTTCTGCGAAAGTAAAGATCTTCTTTCGATATCCTCCTTTGGAGCTTCAACCTTAGGAGCCTCTGCAGGCTTCTCTACAGGAGGAATAATCTGCTCTGGTGTTGCCACTGTACTTCTTTCAGCTACAACATTACGATCTTCAACACCTTCTTTGGTCTCAGTACCGATAGCCTTGGTTTCCTTATTCATCTTAACCATTGGGGGCATTTCTTCCTTAACATCTTTGTCATCTTTGATGACAGGTGCCGTAAACTTCACAGTAGCACGAGTTTCAGGAACAACTTTTTCGGGTTCAACTTTCTTAGGTTCTTCCTTCTTTTGTTGTTTCTTCCGCTCAGCTTGTTCCTTCTTTTGCTTGTTCTAAAGCTGCTAATTCCATTTTTGCAGCATAAAGCTTCTTGGGCTGCAAGCTCATCGTTGTGCTTCTTTATCTGGTAAGCCAGATATCCACCACCGATGAATGCAGCAACAAGCAAAATAACTAATGCCTTGATGTTTCGCTGTGAAACAGTCTTACGGAGCTGATAGGCTCCATACGCCTTATTTTTATCAGCGAACACCATATCGACCCATTTAGGATCGTATGAGATCAATTTTTGACATGTCCTTTTTCTTTAATTGTTATACATCATTAAACTTTAAACCCTTTTGTTGAAAGTACTGTCTTTTCTTGTGGGGTAAGTTTATCTATGACATAAGTTGCAATATATGAAATCTGCATTTCATCGAGAATATCAACAAGATGCTTATAGAAGCTTTTATCAGTTGGCTTGATGATAACGGTTAAGTTGAAACCTTCTTTCCATTTACATTACCTAACTTAATGTTTTGTTAAGTTCAGCTTGGTAAATACTATCAGGATAAGCCTTTTCATTAGCAGCTTTTTTCTTTTGCAATTCTTGTACGGCAAGACGCATATCATTATAAGGTATACTTGCACCATTATCGACTTCCTTGTGTTGAAGAACATAACGAATACCAGTATTCCCAGTTCCCCAATCTGCTTTTTCAGCCAATTAGGGTTATCAAGCTGTGGTTTACCTTCACCATAAAGGATCTTATCTCCATCGCCTATAAATATAGTTATAGAATGTGATTCTTTTGCTTCATTCTTTTTTACATCAGGCTGTTGCTTATCATTACTTGGCATAGTCAACTCCATAGCTGAAGGCTTGCTAAGTGAGGTACAAAGCATGAAGAATGTGATAAGCAACATAAGCATATCAACCATTGGTGTAAAGTCTACACGAACAGTCATTTTTTTCTGTTTGCTTTCTTTTTTATTCGCCATTATTACTTCTCCTTAGAAGCTGCCTGCGCAGCCTTTTTAGCGTCCAACTGTGTAATCATATAGTAATGACTTTCATCCATATCTTGAAGTTCACTCATTACTTTCTTAACTGTACCATAAGGTGTATTTGCATCAGATTTCAAAGCAATTCGAACTTTAGGATTTACTTGGCGAGCCGCATTAATCCATTGTTGAAATTCTGTCATCTCATGCCCTTGAATACTATCGAGAGGGATTCCCATCTTGGGAAGTTCTTCGCCACGACTTCTTGCAGACATACTCAAATAAGTCGGCAATTTATCCATCGGGACACCAAACGTAGATTCTGCCAAGAAAGTTTTCTTTTGTCCTGGCTTCAATTGTGGTGCTACCATTTCGAGGATTTGAGCTAATTCTTTTGTATTGTCGTAGCTCATAAATACTTGGCCTTCGCCAGTTGGTTGACCTGCAACATTCTTTTCAGGACTAATAAGTACTGTAAGAATGCCATTTTCCGGCACCTTCATTTCAGATACAGACCCAGGTGTATTTACTTTCACAGGCTCATTCTTTACAAATGTCGAGGTGAGCATAAAGAAAGTAAGCAACAAGGTCATAACATCTGACATTGGTGTCATGTCAATCCAAACGTCTTCTTTCTTAATTTTTACTTTACCCATAGTGATAATGTATTTAGAGGGTTAGCAAAAAATTAAGCTCTCTGCGTGGTTTACTTCGTATGTCTGAGCAATTGAGTAACCAACCTCGTCGAGTGCGTAAAGTTAATTTGTCTACCTTGTTTTGAGAAGTAGTTATAAGAGACTACTGCAAACCAAGAAGTAGCAATACCAAAAGCAGTATTAATCAACGCCTCAGAAATACCTGCAGAAAGTGCAGCAGCGTCAGCACCACCACCTGCAGAAAGAGCAGAGAATGACTTGATCATACCAGTTACAGTACCAAGAAGACCTGTAAGAGTACCAAGTGTAACAAGTGTAGCAATGATAGGAAGATTCATTGTAAGGGTTGGCATTTCAAGCTGAGTTGCCTCTTCGTGAGCTTGTTGTATCTTTGCCACCTTTTGTGCCTTCTTCATATTTGCATTTGCTCCACTTTCCATTGCTTTTGTAAGCATAATAGATGCCATAACAACGTTTGCAACAGAGTCCCTCTTTGCTTATCACAAAGTTGAGAAGCCTTGTTCATATCGTTTTCTTTCAAAGCAGACTTGATGTTTGCAACAAATTTAGGAAGAGTGCCCTTACCGAAAGCGGTCTTCAAAGCCAACCAACGTTCGATAGACATTGCAAGCACTGTTAGCAATAATGTCTGGATAACAGGAACCACAACACCACCTTTATATATAGTTCCCCCATACATCAGCTGGATTTTCTTTTTGTTAATGGATCTTGGAAGTGCATGCCGTTCGCAAACCATGCAAAGAACAAAATGAATGCTACGACAGCGCAAAATGCGATAATCAAAATGCGCCTCTAACTCCTGTGAAGCCCTCTGATTTCTTTTGAGGGCTGCTTTTTGTTGTGTAGTTGCCATAAATGATAAAAATTTTAATTTTTAGTTATAAATGAATTGAATTATTAATATCTATTTGATTTTAAACTGTTTTGTAAATTTAGCTCCAAATGAATGTCAGCTTTTCTCACATCTTTGCTAAAGATAGCAATTAATAGAGAACTATGCTCTGAATTGACATCTTTTAACTGTTATTTTTGCTTACATTTATTTAATATTTACATCATTATGATAGTTTTTCACCCATTCCGTTCTGTTTCTTCCATTGATTTACAGTAGTATCTCCTGTCAAGAAACAATATTGGTATCTTTACTTATCTTCTGAAATAAATTTCTCTTACATTATATCTCATATTATAATTTTTTTATTTGCAATCCTTTTTACTAAACGAGTTGTTATAAATGCAAATCGTGCCCCATTCGTTCCTTTTTCGTCTTTAAATAACGATAATCGTATTGTGTCGGACGTATTTCAATTGGAATATTTTCCATGATTTCCAAACCAAATGCTTTGAGTCCAACTCGTTTAGTAGGATTATTGGTCATTAATCGCATTTGTGCACGCCCAGATGACGTAACATCTCGAGCACCACAACCATAATCGCGCTCATCAGGCTTAAACCCTAAATGCAAATTAGCATCTACAGTATCAAGCCCTTGTTCTTGCAATTTATAGGCCGCAATCTTATTCATCAATCCTATTCCCTTCCTTCTTGCTGCATATAGACAAGAACACCCTTTCCTTCTTTTTCTATCATTTCCATAGCTTTATGCAATTGTTCGCCACAATCACAACGCTCGCTGCCAAGAATATCGCCAGTTGCACAAGATGAATGGACACGCACTAATACTGGTTCGTCTTCCCCCCATTCACCTTTAATTAAAGCCATGTTCTCTACTCCGGTAGATGTCTGACGGAAAGGAATTAAGCGAAAGTGTCCATATTTCGTAGGCATATCTACTTCCACACCAACTTCAATACTTGATTCTCGCTTTAAACGGTAAGCAATAATATCTTTAATACTGATAATCTTCATTCCCCACTCTTTGGCTTTTTCAATGAGCTGGGGCATACGAGCCATCGTACCATCGTCGTTCATGATTTCCATTAATACACCTGCGGGAAAACAACCTGCCATCTTACACAAATCGACCGCGGCTTCCGTATGACCAGAACGACGTAGCACACCATTGTCTTGTGCATACAATGGATTTATATGTCCAGGCCGCCCAAATGTTTGTGGCGTCGAATTCGGATCCGCCAATGCTTTTATTGTTTCAGCACGGTCATGAGCTGACACCCCTGTTGTACATCCCTCCAACTTATCTACTGTTACAGTAAATGGTGTTCCCAGTACTGACGTGTTATCAGAAACCTGATGTGGTAAATCTAATTCCTTTGCACGTGAGAGCGTTACAGGTACGCAAAGAACACCAGGTGCATTCTTCAACATAAAGTTTACCTTTTCTGGCGTAATCATTTCAGCAGCCATTATAAGATCGCCTTCGTTTTCTCGATCTTCATCATCGACTACTATAACGAATTTACCTTCTTTAAAATCCTTTACAGCATCTTCAATGCTACTGAGTTCGAAGTTCTCCATAATTGTATTGTATTTTTAAGTTTAAGATCTATATTAACCATATAATGCGATCTTCAGTTTAATTTATGTTTATTTATCGTTACTTCTTTGTTTTTATTGTCTTTATTTCTGCAATAATATTCTCGTTAGTCTGCTTTATTGTTTTAAGATCTCGATATAGGCGTAATCAGAATCCCCACATTCTGCAATACAAGAACAATCCGACAGGAATTATAATAGCAGATATGATATTCAACCATCTGTATTCAAAAGGACGAGTAGTGCCCTTGTTATCAATATTGGATACTGGTTAACTTCCGAGAGTATTATTCTATTACGTGTATTGCTCAAATCTTCGATAACCATTTCGAGCTTTTTGCTTAGTTGCTCTATATCGTGGTCTGGCTGATATTTAAAGAACGTTCTTATAAAGTTGGGAGGCGACTTAAGTCTATTTTTTATAACATATGAATTTATATCTGCGTTCATTTTCGTAAGTCTATCAGCATCATCAACATAATTTGGCACCCTAATAATAACTTCTTTACTACTGATATTTCTTTTCATTCGCAACCCTAAGATGCGCATCAAGAGTTACGATATAAATCGATATTGAAAACAGCCAGATCGTTATTCGCTTTATAAGTAATGAAGATAGCCGTTGGAATAAGAATTGCAGGCGAAAGACCTCTTCCGAACCAAATAGCCCAATCGCCCTGTCGTGCCATTCTGTAACCCGTATTATTCAATATGTAATAAATAATAAAGACGAGTACACTTATTATTATCGGGACGCCCAAACCTCCTTTTTCGAATTATAGCTCCTAAAGGTGCTCCAATGAAAAAGAAGATAAGACAAGTCAGTGCTAATAAATATTTATTTATTTCCGCAATGTCATGCATTCTAATGAGTTTATCGCCATCACTCGTTACCATACTTTTTAAAAATCAAGATCGGAGATAATTTGTTGTGTATTCATCAATGTACGCTCTATAATTTGTCTCCGTTCCTCAGGGCGCATCTTCTTATATACTGAATCTAAATTACATTTTTTAGTCGAAGCCAACGTTATGGCTTTAGACATATCAGCCTTTTTAAGTTTCAAGATGGGATAGGTTGCTTGCTGTGCATCACGATAATATGCGTTCCCAACACTATCGTAAACATGAATGAGTCTAATCTTTATCATGATGGATTTTAGCTATACTTTTTCGTACGGGCATCGTCTGCAATTCCTGCCATATTGGTTAGATTAAAATCCGCATTGAAGTCTATTATAAGCTTTTTATGGACAAAAGACTCACGGCGATAAGGAACACTTGCACTACTACTCAACTCTTGTGAACGCATATTTTCGAACCATTCGCCATTCCACAGGTTCAAAACAAGATGCTTTTTCTCTGCCGTCGACTGTAACATACCCGAATCTGCAAGTATGATAGCCTGATCTTCGTATGAGTCGGTCATACGATAAATCATTATATTGTACAAATGCCCGGTCTTCAAATCGCGTTTTTCAACATAGAGATTAGTATCTGAATACCATTATAGAAAGATTCCCTCCGGTATTTCGAGTTCCGGACTCTTCTGTTTCATAGAGATTAGCAACTGATTGAAGTATTTCTTCGCATCAGGACCAATGCTGTTCTGAAAATAGAACGATATCAGCGCAATAAAGAGTGTAAAGGCTATAACTCCACGGAAAGACTTTATCAGCGATATTCCGGCAGCCTTAATGGCTGTCAATTCTGAACTTTCGCCAAGATTTCCAAATGTTATAAGCGATGATAGCAGTATGGCAAGCGGCAATGCTTCAGGGAACCATCATCAGGCTCATATACCAAAAAGAACTCTCCAAGCACATCAAGCGTAAGCCCTTTTCCTATCAAGTCGTCGACATATTGCCACAAGAACTGCATCATCAGCACAAAAAGGCTGACGACAAACGTCCCTATGAAGAGCATTCCAAACTGCTTTATTATAAAAATGTCTAACTTTCTGATGCGGAACATTCTGTTTGTGCAATATCTTTAACGCACGATTCTCTTGCAAAAAGTACATAAAATAATTAGAGTAATCGCCTATTTCCAAATTTTTATATTCATAGAACGGTCTTAATACACTACAAAGGTGCATAAATAGAGTATATTTTCGCTTATACAATCAGTAAATTTTCAAATAAATTTTTGTTGGTACATATATATACCTTTTGCAACCGCTTTTTCAAAAAGCAACCTATTGGTAATTGAAGGCGGGATAGCTCAGTTAGTTAGAGCGTCGGATTCATAATCCGGAGGTCCGGGGATCGTAGCCCTGTCCCGCTACAAAGAAAGGAAGTTTGATGCTTCCTTTTTTTTATTTCCACATTTTGAGGCTCATAATAAATAGATGAAAAGTCTGACTGCTGATTATGAACACCTACTTAAAAACAAGAACTGAACTTATCAATCAGGCTTAAGGTTTATTCTAAAAATTAATTAGCTACGAAGCATCTACAAGCCTTCCGCAACTCTTTCTTGGGTGTTATGCCCAACATTTTCATATTGTCGAGATGGCGGACAATGTTTCCCTTACCCTCACTAAGCTGCGAATGGGCTTTTCGTAGTCGCTTTGAAGTCGCTGTATGCCTGTTCCGATTTTCAGGAAAGTCTCTCCAAACGAAACGAACTTATCGTAAAGGTCGTTCGATGCACGTAGGATTTCCTCTACATTCTTATTCATACGATAGTTCTGCTACATCGTACGGGTAAGCTGTAAAGCCATCAGGAGGTTACTTGGACTTAGCAAGATAATGTGTTTGGTAGGCATACTGCAGAATAGAGGGGTCTGTCTTAATTGCTGCAGCGTATCCGCTTTCGTAAGGGACAAACATCAGCACGTAGCCAATGCAGTTTGGCACTATCGTTTCGTAGTTCTTAGCCGATAGTTCGTCAATGTGCTTCTTTATAGACTTGATGTGTTCTTTCAGGAACAGCTCCTGTTCTGTTGCATCGGTAGCGTTTACAGCAGCCTGATAAGCTGTCAGCGAAACCTTTGCGTCGATAACAGCGTGCTCGCCGCCTGGCAAATCAATCACTGCATCGGGGCGGAAACTGTTTCCTTTTGCATCTTGATAGCTTCGTTGCAGGAAGAATTGTTCGTTCTTTGTCAGTCCACAACTTTCCAAAGTGGTTTCCAATATCATCTCACCCCAATCGCCCTGCATCTTCGTGTCGCCTTTCAGTGCCTGTGTCAGCGATGCTGCATCGTTGCCAATGCGCTCGGTCTGCTGGCGCAACTCCCTTATGGCGCGTTCGTTATCTTCACGAATGCTTTTCACGGTTGAGGTTTGAACTTCCTGCAACAGCTTTATCGTTTCTTCAAATGTTGTTTTTATTTCGGTTTTGTTGCTTGCTCCCTCTTTTGTTGCAGCCGTTACGTTCTGGTTGAACGCCTCTATGCGCTCGTGCAGCGGTTTCAGAAGTGCGTCTAACCGTTCTTTTGTCGGCAGCGTTCAGGGTGTTCCTGCTTTCCGAAAGCATTTGCGCAGCCATTGTGCGCATTTCTTCTTGCATCAGTTTTTTGCTGGTTTCCATCTGCTTCTGCATTTCGCAGAGCAGCTTCTGACTGTGCTCACGCTCTGCATTTACGCTGTCGGAAGCATTCTTCTGTGCTGCTTCCAACTGGCTTTTTGCAACGGCAAGGTCGGCAGACATCTTCTGTGCGGTAGTAGCAACTTGGCTTCGTGTCCACAGAAAGGCGAGAAGTGCACCGAGAAATAAACCTGAAAAGAAATAAAGGAATGCCATTTTGCTTGTATTTAATCTTGAAAATAAACCCTTTTTACACGGTTGCTGACTGTTGTCAGCACCTCGTATGGAATGGTTCCCATCGCATCGCTCAACATCGTTACGGGCAAATGGTCGCCGAATATTTCAACGCTGTCTCCCTCTTCGCAGTCTATTCCCGTTACATCTATCAATGCCACGTCCATACAGATATTGCCTATAGAGTACGCTCGCTTGCCATTGACGAGGCAATAGCAGTTACGATTGCCCAACCTACGGTTCAGTCCGTCGGCATATCCAATAGGTATGGCTCCTATGACGCTGTCTTTTTCGATGATGCCACGCCGAGAATAGCCCACAGTTTCGCCTGCCGGAACATTCCGAAGCTGCAATATGGTAGTCTTAAGGGTCGATACATTGTCTCATAATCGCATTGTTGCGCGGGTTGATACCATAGAGTCCGAGTCCCAACCGGCACATATCCAACTGACGTTCGGGGAAGTGTTCGATGCCTGCCGAGTTGTCCATGTGGCGCAAGATGCGATGACTGAAAGCTGCCTGCAACTTCTTGCTGGCTTCATTGAACAGTGCAAACTGCCTGGCAGAGAACGAATCGAAGTCGTTACTGTCCGAGCCGACGAAGTGAGAGAATACCGAACGCGGTATCAATGCATTCTGATGGTGTAGCTTTTCTATGATTTGGTCGATGTCGGTACGAGGATTAAATCCCAGACGGTGCATTCCCGTATCGAGTTTTATATGCACTGGGTAGCCTGTAATGCCCTCTTTCTCCGCTGCTTTAATCAGTGCGTCCAACAGACGGAAGCTATAAACCTCCGGTTCGAGGTCGTAATCGAACAGCGTTTTGAACGAACTCATTTCCGGATTCATTATCATTATGTTGTCCGTAATGCCGTTTCGGCGCAGCGTAGCACCTTCGTCAGCCACTGCAACCGCAAGATAATCTACACGATGCTCTTGTAAAGTCTTTTTGCTATTCTCTACGGCTCCGGCTCCATAGGCATCGGCTTTTATCATGCAAACCAGCTTTGTTTCGGGCTTTAAGAAAGAGCGATACCAGTTCAAATTGTCTACTACGGCATTCAGATTCACCTCCAACACAGTCTCGTGCACCTTCTTTACCAACAGTTCGGTGAGCTTATCGAAGCCGAAAGAGCGTGCTCCTTTCAGCAAGATGACCTCGTCGTGCAATGATTTAAACACTTTGCTCCCGATGAAATCATCTATATCATCAAAAAGTACTTTGTTTCCAAACCTTCAAAAGCCTGCTGTTGTCGTCCAAGTGCAGTTCCAATGCCGATAAACTTCTTTACACCACGCTCCTTCACCAATGCTGCCACATCGGCATAGAGTTGTTGTTCGGTCTCTCCACTTTGGTAAATGTCGCTCAAGATGAGTGTACGCTCGCGTCGTTTCTGGTCGGGACGGCGGTTCATAAAGTCGAGTGCAATGTCGAGCGAGTTTATATCGGAATTGTAAGAGTCGTTGATGAGCGTACAACCGTGCTGCCCTCCTTCACTTCAAGGCGCATAGCGACAGGTTCGAGCACTGCCATGCGTTGCGCCAGCACATCGGGCTGGACACCAAAGTGCAGGGCTACCACTGCACAGGTTATGCTGTCGCTGATGCTTGCATCGTCGATAAAGGGCAGAGTGTAGCTTCCTTGCGTAGTCTGTTGCCATATATAGTTGATGGTCGATGTTGTTTCGTGCTTCTCAATGCTGTTTACATAGAAGGCGGCAGTGGTGTCGTGTTCCGACCACGCCAGCAGTTGCCCATCGTAATGGGCTGCTGTTATGCACTTCGCTGCTATCTTGTCGTCGAGCTGATAGACCAAGGCTTGCGTGCCTTTGAACAGCAACAGCTTCTCGTTGCACTTCTCTTCCAACGACGAAAAGTTTTCTTGATGGGCAGCTCCAAGACTCGTCAGTACGCCCACCGTAGGCAGAATGATATCGTGTAACGCCTGCATTTCGCCTACTTTGCTGATTCCTGCCTCGATTAAACCAATTTGCGAACTTTCATTCAGCAACCAAACCGACAGCGGAACGCCTATCTGCGAGTTGTAGCTCTTGGGCGAACGCGTTACATTCCTATCGTAGGAGAGCAGTTGCGACAACCATTCTTTCACCATTGTCTTGCCGTTCGACCCTGTAATACCGACGACAGGAATATCGAATGCCTTGCGATGGTGAGTTGTAAGCTGCTGAAGGGCAACGAGCGTGTTGCTCACTTTCAGGAAGTTTGCGTGCTTGTAAAGTGTAGAAAAGTTGTCGGGAACGTTCTCAACCACAAAGTTTCGCACGCCACGACGATACAGTTCGGGAATGTAATGATGCCCATCGTTGCGGTCAGACCTTAGTGCGAAGAACAGCGTTTCTTCGGGAAAGCAGAGCGAACGGCTGTCTGTCAGTAGGAAACTGATGCTCGCAGCAGCATCACCATACCGTTCTGCATTTATGAATTGTGTTATTTTTTCTATTGAATAGTTCATTGTTGAAATATTGAAGGAAAGCTTGCCAGCTACTATAAAATGTACGATGTCGGTTGCTTTCTATAATTTACAGGGTGCAAAGATACTGCAAAAACGAAGTTGCCGTATAGCTTTGACTTTCTTTTTCACCTTTTTTATCCTTATCGTTTCTGCTTTGCCGCACATTCAGGACATATTCCTTTCAGCATAAAGTTTACGTTAGAGAGTCTGTAACCCTCGGGCAAGCGGACTTCGGGAATGTCCACTTCGTGCAGACAAGTGGTGCGCTGGCACTGCTCGCAATAGAAGTGGGCGTGCATGTCGCTGTCGGTTTCATCGTCGTTGCTCATGCAAAGCTCGTAGCGAACAATGTCGTTGCCGTCTTCCATCTGGTGTACAACGTGCTGATTGCTGAACAATGTGAGTGTACGGAATATGCTCGACTTGTCTATGGTCTGCAGTTTCGTTTCCAATTCCTTCATCGAAACAGGTCCGTTATATTGCGAAATAGCCTCTGCAATCAGTATTCTGTTGGCAGTAGGCTTTACATTGTGTCTGGCAAGATGCGCTAAAATCTGTTCCGTGTTCATTGGTTTTCTACTGTTAATCCGTTGTACTTTTGTGCCAATAGCTTTGCCTGCTCCATTGTTCGCACCACAAAATCCTTGTATTCGCTGCTTTCCGGGTTGAAAGGACGGTGGGCAAGGGCTTCTTTCACAGGTTTCCACTCGCACAGAAACTCTTTGGCTGAGGCGGAGAAATACACATCGACAAGGCGTTCCCAGATGTATTCCACAGCCTGCTCGTTGGGGTGCAGCATGTCGGCTTTGTAGAAACGATAGTCGCGAAGTTCATCGTTCACAATCTCGTAGGCTGGAAAATAAGCCACATTGCTGTCGGTACGGTCTGCCATTACTTCGCGAACGGCTAAGAGCAGTACAGCTTTAGAGAGCTGACTCTCATGGTAGCCATACTTTGCATAGCGTATCGGGCTGACTGTAAATATTATCTTCACATCGTGGTTGCGCTCTCGCAGCAGTTCTATGGCACGGCACAGATAGTCTTTGCAGGCAGCTATGCTGAGTTCCTGCTCGCGGAACAGTCGTTGCGGACGCTTGTTGCAGTTGTCCACAATCTCGCCCGTCGCCTTCTCGATGTAGACGTGGTTAGTGCCCAAAGTGATGAAAACAGTGTCGAAAGCCTCTGTTCTCCGTTCTACCGTGTGCAGTATCGAAGCAGGGTTGTACATTACACCGAACGGATTTACAATGGGTTCGGAATTTCCAATCAACGAATTTCGCACCGATATTGCTTGCAGAAAACATGAGCCAACGAACAGCACACGCTCGCACGGCATTATCTCGAAACTCGGCTTCGGCACATTAACTATCGTTCTAAATTCCATATTTACAAAAGGTACTGCTTTTTGTTCAGAAGCACAAAAAGTTTAGAAATGTTTTTCGTAATCTTCTGTCGGAAAGATGGATTGAATGTGCAAGGGCGTGGTTTACCACGTTACTTCCACCCACGAAAAAGCAGTGCAGATATGGAGAAAATAATAAATCGAACGCTTAAAGTAAATCTTTGATTTTTGTAAAGATAATTCGAGAGAAAATGATAAATTGATTTGACGTTGCGAAAACGTAGGTTTTGCGATGCAAAAGAGCCGCTTTTGAAATGCAAAACCTATGCTTTTGGAATGCAAAACAATAGATTTTATAACACACTGACAGACAATTTGTTATGCGACAGATATGCTTACGAAAGATATTTACACCTTTATAATGACTTTTCGCCTATACAATAAAGGTATATAGGAGAAGCTGGACGGTGGATAAAAGGGCTATTTTTTTTCAGAAAAGCAAGGCTATACAGTTTCTCTTGATTGCCTAAAAATGCCTCTCGGTATTTGTTCTCATCTTTGTCGTCAAGCATAGACAAATAGCTATTATAGCGACTTTCGGCAATGTAATGCTCTTCCAAGGCTTTGAGAACGGCGCACCCCGGTTCGTGTGTATGGGTACAATTACGAAATCGACAATCCTTTGAAAACTTAAATATCTCTCGGAAATAACTTGTGAGTTCTTCCTTGTCGATATCGAAAGTACCGAAACCCTTAATGCCCGGCGTATCTATGATGTACCCTCCGTAGGGCAATTGCAGCATTTCGCTGAAGGTTGTGGTATGCATTCCCGTGTTGTGTGAGTCGGAAATTTCAGCTGTACGCAAGTGAACTCCAGGTAACAAAGCGTTAATGATTGTAGATTTGCCAACGCCACTATTGCCACTCAGCAGCGTTACCTTATCTTTTAGCAATGGTTCAAGCTGTTTTATACTTCTTTCTGTAGGTGCATCGTTGGTGGCTTGCAGTGTTACGCATTTGTAACCTATGCTTTCGTACAAATGAATGGCGGCTTCTTGGTATCGCCTTTCATCTTCATCGAGCAAGTCGTATTTATTGAAGACCAAAACAACAGGAATGCGATAGGCTTCGGCACAAGCAAGAAAACGATCGATAAACGTAGTTGATGTTTCGGGATAGTTTACTGTTACAACGAGAAAAGCCTGGTCGAGGTTGGCTGCTATGATGTGGCTCTGCTTGGAAAGATTGGGCGATTTGCGTATAATATAGTTCTTTCGGTCTTCAATTTCGGAAATAAAGGCGGTACCTTCCTGATTGATGATGAGTTGTACATAGTCGCCCACAGCCACCGGATTGGTAGAACGAATGCCCTTTAAGCGGAAATTACCCTTTATCTTGCTTTCGATAGTTCGCCCATCATCGGTCTTTACGGTGTACCAACTACCTGTATTCTTTATAACTAAGCCACGCATTACTATACAATAAACCCTTTACTTACCTTCAACGAGGTAAATAAAGGGTAATGTTTTTATACTGTCATTATTTCTTTTTCCTTTTCGGCGAGAAGTGCATCTATGCGTTTGATGTATTTGTCGTGAATCTTCTGCAAGTCTGCCTCTGCGTCCTTTTCGAGGTCTTCAGACAATCCGTCCTTGATAGCCTTCTTCAATTTATCCTTAATATCCGCACGGGCGTTGCGCACTTCCACCTTTGTGCGTTCTCCAATCTTGTTGCTTTGCTTCACAAGGTCGCGGCGACGCTCTTCTGTTGGTTGGGGAAGATTGAGGCGTATGACCTCTCCGTTGTTCTCAGGAGTAATGCCAACGTCGGAGTCCATGATGGCTTTTTCGATGTCTCGGATAGCTTTTTTATCCCAAGGTTTAATAGCAATGGTGCGTGGGTCGGGCACTGTTACCGATGCAACTTGGTTGAGCGGTACCATTGAACCGTATGAACTGACTCGCACTCCGTCGAGAATTGCTACGTTGGCACGTCCTGCACGAATACGCTGCAACTGCTCGTCGAGATACATTGCAGCCATTTCCATACGTTCTTCGGCTTCGTTTAATGTTTCTTTAACATCTATCATAAGTATACGTAATTAATTGTTTTGAGATACAAATTTAGGGATTTATTCGTAATTGCGCAAAGTTTATCAACTTTTTTTCTATTCGTCTGCGTAGATTTCAGCTGCCAAAATGCGCATTGCTTGCTCCAAATAATGAGCGTCCATATCGTCGAATGCATTCAGTTCTTTACTATCAATGTCGAGCACACCCACTGTTTCGCCTGCCCCATTGTATATTGGCACAACTATTTCGGAACGAGAAAGTGAGCTGCAAGCTATGTGTCCGGTGAACTTTTCTACGTCGGGAACAACAAGCGTCCGGCGTTCTGCAAATGCAGTTCCACAGACTCCTTTTCCCACAGGTATATTAAAACAAGCTGTAGTTCCTTGGAATGGACCTAACTGCAACGTGTCTTCTTTATTCAGAAGATAGAAACCCGTCCAGAAAAAAGTATCGAAAGTGTGGTGAATGGCTGCTGCAACGTTTGCCAAGACGCCAACCGTGTTGTCTGCTTCGCCTTCTATGAGGGCGGCAATTTGCTTTAACAATAGTTCGTATGTTTCTTTTTTATTCATTGGTTCTTTACTTGTTTATGCGTTTATGGCTGCCATTTCGGCTTCTACCATATTGGTTAGTTCTACGAATTGTGCAATCGTCAGCTGTTCGGGGCGTTTTGTCATCACTTCCTGCTCGTAGAAACCTTCGCGCGGTTCGGCTGGGAACATCTGGCGCAGGCTGACGCGCAGCATCTTGCGGCGTTGGTTGAACACCGTCTTTACCAAACGCTTGAAGAGCTTTTTCGTTGCAGTCGAGCTTGCTGACACTGTTGCGTGTCATTCTGATAACGGCACTCTTTTACCTTTGGAGGCGGATTGAATACGTCTTCATCGACCGTAAACAAGTATTCCACATCGTACCACGCCTGGATTAATACCGACAGAATGCCATACGTCTTGTTGCCGGGTTGCGCTGCCATACGCAAGGCAACCTCGCGTTGTATCATACCCGTGCAACAAGGAATAAGGTCTTTGTAGTCGAGCATCTTGAAGAAAATCTGCGACGATATATCGTAGGGATAGTTGCCAGTAAGCACTGAATTGCCTGCCATCAAACACCTCTTCGAGGTGCATGCGCAGGAAATCGGCACCCAAAATATTATTTTTAGCGTAGGAAAATTCTCGTTAAGGTAGGCTACACTTTCCGCATCTATTTCCACAGCCTTTACTTCCCGGGGCTTTTCAACGAGGTATTGGGTGAGCACTCCCATGCCCGGTCCTATTTCTAAAATCGGTATATCGGGGCAAGCGTCCACAGTATCGGCAATGCGCTTCGCTATATTCAGGTCGGTTAAGAAATGTTGCCCAAGATTCTTTTTAGGCTTAACTGATTTCATAAATTTTCTTTATTTGGCGACAAAGATAAAAAAAATATTCTATATTTAAAAGCATTTGTGTATCTTTGCTTTCCGAATGGAAACGAAGAAGTTACTCTATAACATTGTGAAGATTGTGCTACCTCTTGTTTTGGGTGGTGGCATTCTTTATTGGATGTATAGAGATTTCGACTTTGTACAGATGCGCAAGGTGGTAACGAACGAAATGGATTGGACATGGATGCTGCTGTCTATGCCGTTCGGAATACTTGCACAAACCTTCAGAGGCTGGCGCTGGAAACAAGTTTTAGAACCGTTGGGGGAGAAAGCGCGCAATTCTGTTTGCGTTAATTCTATATTTCTCTCTTATGCAGTCAGTCTTGTGGTGCCTCGAGTAGGTGAATTTGCACGCTGTGGGGTATTGAGCCAATACGACAATGTACAATTTCCGAAAGCTTTAGGAACGGTTGTTACAGAACGGGCAGTGGACATTATAATTGTCATGTTGATGGCACTGTTTGCAATTCTGTCGCAAATAAAGATATTCACAAACTTTTTCTTCAGAACAGGCACAAGTGTTGACAACATCTTCGACAAGTTTTCATCAACGGGCTGGATTGTTACAGGCATCTGTGCAATCGCTGTTGTCATCTTGTTGTACATTATTCGGAGACACTTACCATTATATAAGAAGATGAAAGGTGCGCTGACAGGAATTTGGCAAGGCATTACTTCCGTTCGAAATGTACGAAATATGCCCTTATTTGTTTTCTACAGTTTGGCTATATGGGGTTGCTACTTTCTGCATTTCTACTTAACGTTCTTCTGTTTTCCTCAAACGGCATCATTGGGGGCTACTTGCGCTTTGGTATGTTTCGTTGTTGGATCGATAGCAGTAATTGTTCCGACACCGAATGGAGCCGGACCATGGCACTTTGCAGTGAAAACTATGCTTATAATATATGGTGTAGCCGATGTAAGAGCACTTTACTTCGTGCTGATAGTACATACATTGCAGACGCTATTAGTGATTTTACTTGGCGTTTATGCCTGGATAGCCTTGGCATTCACGCAAAAAAGGAGAATTAGAATGAGTGGTATCCATTAATTAAGAGACAGATATCAAACAAATATATACTAACCCTTTAAAATAAACAAAACTATGAGTGAAATTAAAAATCTCAAGCCAGAACTTCTTTGGCGCAACTTTGACGATTTGACACAAATACCACGTCCAACTGGACACATGGAAAAGGTGCAGGCTTTCTTGCTCGACTTTGCAAAGAAAGTTGGAGTTGAAGCATTTGTAGACCCCGCAGGAAACGTTGTTATGCGCAAGCCAGCCACTCCGGGCTACGAAAACCGCAAGGGCGTCATACTTCAGGCACACATGGATATGGTGCCACAGAAAAGTCCTGACAGTAACCATAACTTTGAAACAGACCCTATCGAAACTCACATTACCGATGGTTGGGTTTATGCGAACAATACAACACTTGGTGCCGATAATGGTGCTGGCGTTGCCGCAATTATGGGTGTTATGGAAGACAAGACTTTGAAACACGGGCCTATCGAAGGACTTATTACAAGGGACGAAGAGACGGGTATGTTCGGTGCAAACGACCTTCCTGAAGGCGAATTGCAGGGCGACATATTGCTAAACTTGGACTCTGAAACATGGGGCAAGTTCGTTATCGGCTCTGCTGGCGGTGTTGATATAGACTCAACATTGAAGTATAAGGAAGTTGCCAACGACCAGGAAACAGCTGTCAGGGTTACATTGAAGGGCTTCCGTGGTGGGCATTCTGGTCTTGAAATACACGAAGGACGTGCTAACGCAAACAAAGAAATGGTACGTTTCGTTCGCAACGCTATGGCTGAACTTGGTGTCCGCTTAGCTGTATGGCAAGGTGGCAATATGCGCAATGCTATTCCTTTCAAGGCAGAAGTTGTACTTGCACTTGCTAAAGATAAAGTTGCAGCACTCAAAGAAATGGTGGAAGCACAGCGTCAATTGATTGAAAGCGAGTTTAAAACGATTGAAAGCAACGTCGAATTCTTTGTTGAAGATGCAGAAAAGCCTGCTGCACTTGTTCCTGCAGAAATCCAGGACAACATCATCAACGCTATCTATGCTGTTCATAATGGTGTTTTGCGTATGATTCCAGCTTATCCTGACGTTGTTGAAACTTCTTCTAACCTTGCCATAGTAAATATTGATGCAAACAACACTCACTTTAAAATCCTTGTTCGTTCTGCCCGTGAAGATATGAGAGAATATCTTGCAGCACAGATTAAGAGTTGCTTCGACTTGGCAGGTATGAAGACGGAACTCAGTGCAAGATACGGTGGCTGGGACCCAAATCCCAAACAGCGAAATCTTGAACTTGCTGGAAAAGGTGTATAAAGAACAAACTGGCGAAGATGTAATTGTACAGGCAGACCACGCAGGACTCGAATGTTCAATTATTCTCGGCAAGTATCCACACCTTGACGTTGTTAGTCTTGGCCCGACTATTCGTAGCCCCCACACAGCAACAGAACGCTTCAAGATAGACACTGCACAGCCTTTCTGGGACTTGTTGGTGAAGACTTTGGAAGAAATTCCTGCTAAATAAGGAAGAATTTCAGTAAATAAGGCAGTAAACCACTGCTTCTTATAACACAATAAATCCGTTAGTCAAGTTAAAAACTTTGTGTTTTACTTGTGCTAACGGATTTTTTTGTCTACTTTTGCAAGCGTAAAACCAATATTTTAATTTATAAATGGACGATTACCTTTCGAATGTTTTAAACGAATAACGTGAGGATAGCAATCTGACAGTTGCTAATCCCCACCAAAACTAAACTGATTGGAGATTAGCAGAATGAAAACATATTGGAATATTAGTGGGAAACTAAACACGATTAAAGAATGGCAGCCTAACTGCTGGATACAGGTTACTTGCCCTACCGAGCAAGAACAACAAGAATTAGAAGAGACTTATAACATTCCAGATTATTTTATTTCGGACATCAGCGATACCGACGAGCGTGCACGCTACGAGTACGACGACGGCTGGATGCTTATCATCTTGCGTATTCCCTACGTAAAGGAAATACGTTCCCGCACGCCTTATACAACAGTGCCATTGGGTATTATCCACAAGCGCGACGTAACCATTACGGTGTGCAACTTCGAAACCAACATGATGCTCGACTTCGTTTCGTTCCAGCAAAAGCGCGGAGAGGGCTTCACCGACTATGTGGATATGATATTCCGACTTTTCCTTTGCTCTGCTGTCTGGTACTTGAAACGATTGAAAGCAGATAAGCAATCTTATAGACAAAGCAAAGCACAATCTTGACCAAGAGGTGAACAACGAAAGCCTTATCGGCTTGAGCCGTCTGCAAGATTCGCTCACTTACTTCGTTACATCTATTCGTGGCAACGAGAATTTGTTGGCTAAACTGAAGTTTAAGCTACAGGTAGATGAATTGGATGCCGACTTGATTGAAGACGTAAATATTGAGATGAGTCAGGCACGGGAAATAACAAGCATTTATACCGATATTCTCGAATCGACAATGGACACCTATTCGAGCATCATTAACAACAACATGAACACCGTGATGCGAACACTTACTTCAGTATCTATTATAATGATGTTCCCCACGCTCATTTCCTCGCTTTTTCGGAATGAATCTTATAAATGGTATGGAAACATCGCAATGGGGATTTGCCATTGCACTTATCCTTTCAGTTCTTGTTTCTGGAGTTACATGGTGGATTTTACGCCGTAAGCGATTAATATAATCCGAAAAACATTAGTATAATTCTTATATATAAAGAGAATTTCTGTATCCAATATAAGTATAAATTTAGGTGGTTTAAAACTTTTTTATCTAAGTTTGCACCTTATTAAATAGATACTGCGCTTGTAGCCATTATAAAAAAATAGCTACATCGGTATATAATGAAAAACTCGAATCATAAAACTAATAGTGAAATGATGGACTCTCAAGAGAATGCCCTTAATCAGGGATTAGAAGACGCAAAACAGCCTGAAATGACTGTAGAACAAACCGCCAATGATGCCGAAACAACAACAAATGATGCGAAGAAGACAGCAGCGACGGTAATCGACAACCAACAATTAGGGGCTGAGAACACCCTCACCAAAAAGATTTACAACTCTAAAAAGAGATTGTAGAACGACTAAAAGAAATTGCTAACAGTGAAGATACCCCAGAAAAGGCAGAGATAGATTATCTGAAGACATCTTTTATCGTATTCATACAGCAGAACGCGATGCTCAGCAAAAAGCTTATATCGAAGCTGGTGGCGATCCAGAAAAATATCAGGTGTTACCAGACGAGGAGGAAGAGGAATTCAGAGCTGAGATGACTATTATCAAAGAAAAACGTCAGAAAGCATTCTTGGAGCAAGAAGAACTTAAACAAGAAAACCTGAAGAAGAAAGAAAGCATTATTGATAGAATAAAGGCAATGGCTACAACGCCAGAAGAAGCAAAACAAGAACTTCCAGGAATTTAAATCGTTACAGCAAGAATGGAAAACCATAAAACCTGTGCCTGCAGAAAAGGTTAACGAGCTATGGCGCAACTACCAGCTGTACGTTGAACAATTTTACGATTTGCTGAACCTCAACCGTGAGGCACGCGAATACGATTTCAAGAAGAATCTTGAGAAGAAAACACAACTTTGCGAAGCTGCGGAGAAACTTGCAGACGAGCAAGATGTCATCAGCGCCTTCCATCAACTACAAGATTTACATCAGGAATATCGCGAGACTGGTCCGGTAGAAAAGGAACTCCGCGAACAGATATGGCAACGTTTCAAGGCTGCCAGTACCGTAATCAACAAACGACACCAGCAGCATTTCGAGGAAATACGTGCTGAAGAAGAAGAAAATCTTGTCAAGAAGACAGCACTTTGCGAGAAGGTAGAAGACATTGTAAGACAGGAACGCAAGAACACAGGCGACTGGGACAGCCAGTCAAAAGAAATCATAGCCTTGCAGCAAGAGTGGAAAGCCATCGGTTTCACACCTCAGAAGATGAACACTAAAATCTTTGAACGCTTCCGTGCCGCATGCGATGAGTTCTTTACGAAGAAGGGCGAATACTTCAAAGAACTAAAAGAAAAGTACGCCGAGAATGCAAAGCGCAAACAAGAACTTGTAGAAAAGGCACAGGCATTGAAAGATTCTACCGATTGGAAGAAGACGTCAGACAAGCTCATTGCCCTACAAAAGGAATGGAAAACAATTGGAATGGTTCCTAAGCGATTGGGAGACCAACTTTGGGAAGACTTCCTTGCAGCCTGCAATCATTTCTTTTGAAGCTCGCAATGCCATACATGCAGATGAACGAAACGAAGAACGCAAAAATCTGGCAAAGAAGAATGAGATAATAGATAAGCTTAAACAGCTTACAGAAAACACAGTTGACAATCTGCAAGAAGAAATGCGTAAACTCACCGACGAGTTTAACACTATAGGACATGTTCCCTTTAAAGAAAAAAAGATAAAATGTTCAAAGAATATCATGAAACCCTTGATAAACTCTACAAGACATTGAACATTAAGGCATCTAACCGGCGTATGGACAACTTCCGTAATAATTTAAAGAAAGTTGTCCAACGTGGCGAGAATGCAATCGATAATGAACGTGGACGTCTTGTTCGTCGTTTTGAACAATTAAAACAAGACATCAACACATACGAAAACAACCTTGGCTTCCTCAGTATCAGCAGTAAGAAAGGAAATAATCTTATCGATGACATGAATCGTCGTGTGCAAAAACTAAAGGACGAGCTGGAAGAAATAAAACAAAAAATCAAGACTATCGATGCAGAGAGAAAAGATTAAATCTTCCTTTCTGAAATAAATAAAAAGAGGGTGACAACGCACCCTCTTTTTATTTATTATATAAACATCAGCCATTATTCTTCTAACTTTTTATATTATAAAATCCCATTTGGTAATTACATCTTTCTATTCCAAATATAACTCAGAGTTTAGAAGAGCAACGCCTTGTTGTTTCCAGATGCTTGTAACCATATATTTAAGCATTCAAAAATAGATAGAAGTAGATAGGATTTAACGGCTCAGCAGAAAAGAGGTGGGGGAAATTTTTCTTAATTAATATATTTTTCTTCCTTTGCATCATGGAAGAAAAATATCTATATCAGTTAGCTGAATTCGTTTTACCAAGCGATGTCTTACATTATTTCTCTATTGTTAAGATAGAGTCTGATTCTTCATCGTTACGCATTTATCTTGATGAGAAGATGGAGAAAGAACGGCTCCGATGATCTTCATTTTGAATCTAAAGGCCTTATGGATCCCGTCGAGGTGGCAGACTTCGATTCGTGACCATAAGGTTATTTTTGTTTCTTCGCAGACGTCGATGGATAGATACTCGTACGGGTAGAGTTTCTCTCTTCCCCTGCAGATTGATATTACAGCCCGCACTCGTTATTCCAAAGAGTTCGGATCTTTTTAAAAGAAACGTATGGAGACTCCCTCGAGTTCTGCCGTGCGCTTGAGGAATTCTATCATGTCAATGGACGTAGTTTTGAGAAACAATACAAGGAAACCTTAAGCGGTTACAGGTCCCGGAGCAGTTGTCCCATGCCCGAAGTGGCTTCTCTTGAGGATAATATTGGCAAGGACATAGCTATGGACGAGACCTCCCTGTCCAATGGTGAGCTCTATACGATTAGTGACCAATAGGGACAAACACGGCAGGGAAGGAGTCTTGTAGCAATTGTTGCAGGAACCAGGTCCTTGGATGTCTGCAAGGTATTGGATAAGATAGATGAAAAGAAGCGGGAAGAAGTTGATGAGGTCACCTTGGACTTGTCCGACAGTATACATAAGATAGTAAGACATTGTTTCCCAAAAGTCAGACGAGTGATTGATCGCTTTCATATACAGAAACTTGCAGGTGATGCCGTGCAACAGATGAGAATAGAGCACCGCTGGTCTGCTTTACAGCAAGCAAATGACGAGAAAGAGAAAGCGAAGTTGGAAAAGACAGCGTATCAGCCATTGACTTTTGAGAATGGAGATACACGTAGTGAACTGCTGGCAAGAAGCAGGCACCTGTTATTCAAATCATCAGAGAAATGGACTGATGAGCAGAAGCTAAGAGCCAGGATACTATTCAGAGAATATCCTGACATCAAGAAGGCTTACGGCTTATCACATTCGCTAAGAATGATTTTTGCCAAGAATACTGTCAAAGACGCAGCCAGACTATCATTAGCTAAGTAGTATAATAAGGTCGCAGAAGCAGGCTTTCATTCCTTCAATGTCATTGCTGCAACTTTCTACGAGCATTACGATGACATACTTAACTTTTATATTAACAGATCTACAAACGCTGCTGCTGAATCCTTCAATGCGAAAATAAAACTGTTTAGGGCTAACTTAAGAGGAGTTGTAGATAAAAGTTTCTTCCTTTTTAGGCTTGCTAAACTATATGCTTATCCACACTAAATATCTACTGTCCCATATTATTATTACGTATATTTAAACATATTTGGCTGCAAAAGCGAACGCAAGTTCAACATAGAACTGCAATCCCAAGTGTAGGTTTAGCTTAATAATCTATACCAGAAAACACCGAGGGGGTTGGGGGCGAGCAGCCCCCATGAGTGGAAAATCAACAAGCAATGCATAAAATAAAAAAGGGAGACCTCTGTCTCCCCAAGATTAATTAATTTTGCATTGCAATGTACAAACAATTAACCTCGGAGCAAAGGTCGCAAGTTTTTGCCTTTACCCAAAGAAAAAGTCCAAGAAAAGAGATTGCGCGTATTGTGGGCATCAGTCAATCCACGCTTTCCCGTGAATTAAAAACGCAACGGCAGTCCATCGGGTAAGTATGTCTGGTTCAAGGCACATGACAAGGCCATGGAACGTCGAAAGCGTTCCACCTCCAATGCTGCGCTTGCCCCTGAGCTGGTATGGAGAATAAAACAAGCCATCATCGGGGAGCAATGGTCTCCACGGCAGATATCAGGGCTTTGAAAAGGGAGGGTGTCAGCGTGTCGCATCAAAGCATCTACAATATCATACATGCCGATGCGACCGGGAATTGGCGAGCCATACGCGCCATAAGTCTCGAAAATACAGGCGCAGACCCAAAATGCAAGGCTTCTCCCATTACCTGCAGGACCAGTATCCACCAACGCCCCAAAGATGCAAAATGGAAAAACGGTTTGGGGACTTCGAGAAGGATCTGATAGTAGACCGCTACAATCACGCTATCCTCACCGTCGTGGAGCGTTCCACCAACATGCTCTTCATGACGAAGCTGCCGCACGGGAAAAGTCCGCCGTTGGCCAGGAGGTACGCAGGCTGCTGCTGCCCTACAGGAAACATGTAAAGACCATCACTACAGACAATGGCCCTGAATTTGCAGCGCACATGTTGATTACCCAATACCTGGGAGCAGTCGTTTACTTTGCTGACCCCTATGCCCTCATGGCAGAAAGGAAACGGTTGAAAATACGAACAAGCTCATCAGGCAATACATACCAAAGCAGGCTAACTTCGATGATTTCACGGACAGAAAGATTGCAATGATACAGAAGAAAATAAACAGAAGACCGAGACAGAAACTAAATTTTCAAACACCAAAATGCGAGTTCTACAAAAGAATATTATAATTTTGCACTTGCTGGTTGACTCTACAACTATAATTGACAGAATTAAAAAGTGTTTTTTATTGAGTAATTACTCATTTTTCTTATCTTTGTGTTAGAATACACAGGACACCCGCTTTTGCAATGGCACGGTCTTTGTATTCAAGGCAATGAACAAAAAGCTAGGATATTCGCTTTTTTGTTATTGTCTAATTAAAAATAATATAAGGATATAAAATGAACGATTTTAGAAAGTATGCAACCCAACATCTGGGTATGAACGGCATGGTGTTAGACGAGGTTACAAGTATGCAAAACCAATATCTTAATCCATATATATTGGAAGAACGCCAGTTGAACGTAACACAGATGGACGTGTTCTCGCGTTTAATGATGGACCGTATCATCTTCCTCGGCACACAAATTGACGACTATACTGCCAACACATTGCAGGCACAGCTGCTCTATTTAGACTCGGTAGACCCTGGGAAAGACATTTCCATCTACATCAACTCGCCTGGTGGAAGCGTAACGGCAGGACTTGGCATCTACGATACAATGCAGTTTATCTCCAGCGACGTAGCTACCATCTGCACTGGCATGGCAGCTTCTATGGCAGCCGTATTGCTTGTAGCGGGTCAGGAGGGCAAGCGTTCGGCATTGCCGCATAGCCGCGTTATGATACACCAGCCACTTGGAGGTGTGCAAGGTCAGGCTTCGGACATCGAAATCGAGGCAAAAGAGATAATGAAGTTCAAGAAGGAACTCTACACCATTATCAGCAACCACTCTCACCAGACCTACGAAAAGGTATGGAACGACAGCGACCGCAACTATTGGATGACGGCTGAGGAAGCTAAGGATTATGGTATGATAGACCAAGTATTAATCAGAAAGAAGTAAACAATGCCTCAGAAGAAATGTAGTTTTTGCGGAAGGAGCGAGAACGAAGTACGGCTTCTCATCACAGGACTCACAGGTTACATCTGCGAAGACTCAGTGCAGCAAGCCAACAATATCGTTGTAGAATCTGGAGTATTGGGCAAACAAAGTTCAGACATAGCTGATATTGATATGAACAAAGTGCCCAAGCCAAAAGAAATAAAGGCTTATCTTGATGAGTATATCATCGGACAGGACGAAGCAAAACGCTATCTCGCCGTATCGGTTTACAACCATTACAAGCGATTGCAGCAGCCAAAGGACGACGACGGCATAGAAGTTGAGAAGAGCAACATCATTATGGTGGGCTCAACAGGTACGGGAAAAACCCTTTTGGCACGTACCATAGCCAAACTGTTGAACGTTCCCTTCACCATTGTCGATGCTACCGTGTTCACCGAAGCAGGCTATGTGGGCGAAGATGTGGAGAGCATTCTCTCGCGCTTGCTGCAGGTAGCCGACTACAATGTGGCTGCTGCCGAACGGGGAATTGTATTCATCGACGAGATAGACAAGATAGCACGAAAGAGCGACAACCCCAGCATTACACGCGATGTAAGCGGCGAAGGTGTGCAGCAAGGACTGCTGAAGCTGCTCGAAGGCACGATGGTGAACGTTCCACCAAAGGGCGGGCGCAAGCACCCGGACCAAGATTACATTCACGTAGATACGCGAAACATTCTCTTTATCTGCGGTGGCGCATTCGACGGCATAGAACGCAAGATAGCACAACGCCTCAATACGCACGTCGTAGGCTACAACTCGGTGCAGAATGTGGCGAAAATAGACAAGAAGGACTTAATGAAGTACGTGCTTCCGCAAGACTTACGCTCGTTCGGACTTATCCCCGAAATCATCGGACGCTCTGCCTGTGCTTACCTATCTCAACCCATTAGATAAGGAAGCACTGCGCAAAATACTTGTCGAACCAAAAGAACTCGATAGTCAAGCAATACATAAAACTCTTCAAAATGGACGGCATCAGCCTTACATTTACCGAAGAATCGCTCGACTATATCGTTGATAAGGCTGTGGAATACAAGTTAGCGCGTGGACTTCGCTCTATTGTCGAGGCTGTTATGATGGACACGATGTTTGAACTGCCTTCAAAGAAAGTGAAGAAGTACGAGGTAACCGCCCAATATGCACAACAACAATTGGACAAAGCGAAGCTCAACAAACTCGAAACAGCCTGAAACACATACGAACGTTGCACTCACTCCACTTCAATGGTGTGGGTGCGACGATAACAAACCTACCTTTCTATATAAGGGACACTAAACGATTAAAATGGCAAAAGAAGTCAATCTCACAGAAAAACTAAAGCACTTTTTCGGCTTTGATAAGTTCAAGGGCGCACAAGAGGCTATTATCCGCAACGTATTAGCTGGCAACGACACTTTCGTGCTGATGCCTACGGGTGGCGGCAAGAGCCTTTGCTACCAATTGCCTTCACTCATTATGGAAGGCACGGCTATCGTTATTTCCCCTCTGATAGCATTGATGAAAAATCAAGTAGATGTCATTAATGGTATCAGCGAAGAAGATGGCGTGGCGCATTATCTAAACTCATCGTTGAAGAAACAGAGATTGACAACGTTAAAGCGACATTCAGAACGGCAAGACAAAGTTGCTTTTACGTTGCACCAGAGTCGCTAAACAAAGAGGAAAGCATAGAATTCTTCAAGACAGTAAAGGTCAGTTTCTATGCGATAGACGAGGCGCACTGTATCTCGGAGTGGGGACACGACTTCCGACCGGAGTATAGGAAGATACGACAAGCTATAGACCAGATTGGCAAAGCACCGATAATAGCCCTCACTGCCACAGCTACCGACAAGGTACGCACAGATATCGTGAAGAGTTTGGGCATTGAAGACTGTGCCGAATTCAAGAGTTCGTTCAATCGTCCTAACCTTTACTACGAGGTACGGCCCAAGAAGAACGAGGAAGACACCAACCGTCAGATTATCAAATTCATCAAGCAAAATCTCGGAAAGAGCGGTATCATCTACCGCCTTTCACGCAAGAAGGTTGAGGAACTGGCTGCCGTGTTGCATGCCAACGACATAAAAGGCAGCACCATACCATGCCGGTCTCGACTCGGAAACGCGTTCGAAGACGCAAGACGACTTCCTGATGGAAAACATCGACGTCATTGTTGCAACCATTGCTTTCGGTATGGGCATCGACAAACCCGATGTCCGGTTCGTTATCCACTACGATATTCCAAAGAGTCTGGAAGGCTATTACCAGGAAACAGGGCGTGCGGGACGCGACGGAGAAGAAGGCAAATGTATTGTATTCTACTCGAAAAACGACCTCAAGAAACTCGAAAACTTTATGGAAGGTAAGCCCGTTGCCGAACAAGACATAGGCAGACAGCTGCTGCAAGAGACCGAAACATACGCCGAATCGTCGGTTTGCCGCCGCAAACTGCTGCTCCACTACTTTGGCGAAGAATATACGAAAGACACTGCGGTATGTGCGACAACTGTCTGCACCCGAAAGAGAAGATTGAAGCAAAGCAACCGCTATTGATTGTATTGCAAGCAGTGAAGGCTTTAGGCGGAAATTTCCGCCAAGAATATGTCATAGACTTTGTCAAGGGGCGTGGTACTGACGATATAAAAGACCATAAACACAATTTGCTCGAAGAATTTGGACTCGGTGAAAAGGAAAATCCGAAGATATGGAACCCCGTTATTCGGCAAGCCATGTTGGAAGGCTATTTAAAGAAAGATGTAGAAAACTATGGTCTACTGAAACTCACTGCAGCTGGAAAACAATTCTGAAAGAACCGAAGTCGTTTATGATTGTAATGGACAAAGAGTTCAAAACCGATGAAATAGACGAAAGTATGGTAGGCGGAACAAGTGTTGCCGACCCCGAACTCTATGCTATGCTGAAAGACCTGCGCAAGCATTTGGCACGCAAGTTAGGCATTCCGGCTTACGTTATCTTCCAAGACCCATCGTTAGACCAAATGGCTATGATGTATCCCATTACGGAAGAGGAACTGCAAAACATACAAGGCGTGGGCGTGGGCAAGGCAAAACGTTACGGGAAAGGAGTTCTGCGAACTCATAAAAATACTGCAAGGAAAAGAACATAGAGCGTCCCGAAGAACTGCGCGTGCGCACCGTGGCTAAGAAATCGATGCAGAAAGTGAAGATTATTCAAGATATTGACCGCAAATTGCCGTTAGACGACATTGCCGTTGCCGAAGGACTCAGCTTCGACGAACTGCTTTCAAAGATAGAAGAAATCGTGTATAGTGGCACAAAGCTCAACATAGACTACTTCTTGAGGGACATTTACGATGAAGACAAGATAGACGACATCTACGATTACTTTATGAACAGCCATACCGACAACATCGACGAGGCTCTCAAGGAACTCGACGATGACTATACCGAAGACGATATTCGGTTGATCTCGCATAAAGTTTATATCCGAGATGGCAAACTAACAGGCACTCTCAACCGCTCTTCCAGTTTGGAAAGGGCGGTTTCTTTTTACCATTATCTCACTGCTTTAGCTGTAGGAATGCAGGGATTATGCAAGTATGAAATGGGAAGTTCGCAACCGTGTGTTTTGACATTTGGGAAATAATCTGATATTCTTTGCGAAACAATAAAGCAGCGTTGAAAAGCCGAAAATCCTTTTCTGTTTTTCAAAAGCAGCGGTATTGAAAGATAAAACAATGGTTTTTGTCCGGTTAAAACCACTCTTTTGCATTGCAAAAGGGCCTGTTTGACAGACTAAGAGAATAGACTTTGTAAAGTATTGGGATAGAGACAGTTGCAGGAATACTATATTTTTAGAAATTGTTTACAATTTTGACGCATAGTTGCAGCATTGTTATTAGATATAGTTGTAAGACAAATAGAGGTAGAATTATCGCACCCTTACATCTACAAACGGTGATTAGCAGTTGGCAATTGGTGGTTAGTAGGCGTCTGTTCATCGCTTCCTCAAATATTCAAAATGTATTGACATTCGATGCAAACAAGGCTGTTTTGAAGTTCAATACCTGTCGCCTTGAATGTAAATAAGCGGTGCTTTGATTGTACGCCATTTGTCTTTTAAATCCTTTTCTATTGTGTTATAAAAAAATTAAAGTATAAGAAAGATGAAAAAGAAAAGCAACAGTTGACAGAAAAGAACTAACTTTTAGCGAATAGAACTAACCATATATATTGATGCCGAAATAAATTTAAAATAAAAATCTTCCAGCTTATGGTACTGAAACATACACTTTTTGCAACAATCTTGCTTGCGCTTTTTATCTATCCCCGCTCCATTCATGCCGAGGATTTAAAAAGGACGTGTGCTCGATGCGAACACTGAAAGAACCGATAGAAAAAGCATCTGTAAAAATAGAAATTAAAAGTGGCAACAGCACCCAGATAATGGATATAACCTCTGATGCAGAAGGAAAAATTCTCCTGTTCAAGCAGTTTTGAGGGGCGTGATGACCATCAAAAGCCAGCATGATAGGCTACGAAACAGCAACAAAACATTCGTATTCGTCAGGCTATTCCCGCACAGATACACTGGATTTGAGGCGACTTTCTGTTGAAACCTACCGAGCTGATGCTCGACGATGTAGTGGTTACGGCAAAGGCACGCCGCTTTACAATGAGTGGCGACACTATCGTCTTCCACCCCGAAGCCTTCAAACTGAAAGAGGGCGCAAGGCTCGACGAGCTGATAAAAGCGACTGCCCGGAGTAGTGGAAAAAGACGGCAAACTCTATTGGAACAACAAGCCTTGCGCATGCTCGCGAATGGTCGCGACATCTTTGGTGGCGGTAGCATTGTAGGAGAAATACCTGCTGATACCAGAAAACATAAAAACCTACAACAAGGCAAGCGAACTGGCACAACAGTCGGGTAACGACGACGGTAAGGACGACAACGTTTTTAGACATTAATATCAAGCCTGGTTTCATGGACAAATGGTACGGCGACATGACCGCAAGGCTGCAAACGCCCAAGAACTACCAAGCCTCCGTCCAGACAAACCTTCTGAGGATAGGAATCCAACGTTGGTCAGCATAGATGCCAACAACGTAGACTATTTCCAGAAGTTGGGGATAGACTGGTACAACAAGGGGTATTTCGATAACTTCGAAAGGCACAGAGCAGCAGCGGCATGGCAACACAACTGGAAACAGGGCACACACAAGTTCTCTAATAGGAACAATGTGTCGTTCAGCTCCAACTTTAACCATACCGACGGCTGGGGAACGGAATACAGAACCGACCAGACCATACCAACATTAGGCAACGCAAAGACGTGGGGACTAAGCAGGAACAAGCGGCATGAACACAAAATACAGCCAACGATAATGGCAGACCTTTTCACTTTCGCTGATTCGGTAAACTATATAACGGCTGACTTAGAATTCGAATATACGTTTCAGAGAAAGAACGAAGAGGCAAGCAGCGCACGTTTCAACAGCAATCCCGAAGCGTTTGGAGACTTTCCGCTCGACCCTGCCCTGATGGCAAAGCATGGCGATGACATATACAGACACCTCATTAATCGCAAGCGAACCCTACGCACAGAGCACGAACGAAGCACTAAATACCACGTTGAATGCAAAGTGGGGGCATCTTTTGGGAAAGAAGGGGCAATTTTCTTTTGGTACAACTGCCAATTACAGCAATGGTAACAACCGCACGAATACGAACCAGCAGATAGACTATGTGGAGCAAGGAGTGCAGTCGCCGCTATATCAATACAGCCGCCTACCTTTCCACAACTTAGACTTCAAGGCGTATACAGAACTGCAATATTACATTAAAAATAACTTGCTTTTAACTGGGGGTTATACTTTTGATAAACTGAACAAATCGGTTCGGCAAGATTTCTACAGCACCGATGTGCAGTCGAAGTTGGACAACAACCGTGACGAAGTAAAAGACGCAGCCAACAGTTTCGACAGCCACAGAAGCACGGCAACCCATACGGCGCAGGCAGGACTGACCTACAAGTTGGACAAATGGCAGTTTTCTTCCGAACGTAAAGGTAGACTGGCTACACGAACACTTAGACTACCAGCGGGGCAGATTGGACACGGCATCAACCCGAAACAGCCTGCTGATAAACCCAAACATGGAGATAAAGTGGAAGATTGGCAAGCGCAGCAACTTCGATTTTACGTTCAACTACACTACAAGCTTGCCAGATCTGCTTTCGACCCTTGCCTATCGCGATGACACAGACCCTCTTTGGATTAAGGAAGGCAACCCATTGTTGCACCGAAGCCACAAGCATAGCAGCATGGTAACGTACAGACAGACCTTGCCAAGAGTACAGTCTATGATGTTGCTGAAAGCTGGCTACACCCACAACATCAATCCAATAGCAAGCGTTTTCTACTATAATCCAGCTACAGGCGTCTACCGCACACATGACGAAAACGTACGGGGTGGCGATGAATGGCTCTTCAGTGCTGTGTTGGACAAGGGCATTGGCGACAACTTCCACCTATTTACCAAGGCTGAAACCTATTTCACAACATCGTATGGCTACCTTGCAGCACTCAATGAAACTGTGGAAAAAGCAGCAGAACAAGCTGAAACAGCTACACTGAACCTATCTCCAGAACTTAGTTACGAGCACGATTGGCTTTGTACTAAACCTCTTTGGCTCAATGAATTTGCGCCGGAACAGATATTCGTTGGCATCTGAATACAACAACACATTCGGCAATTATAATTTCGGATTAAAAGGTTTGGCAAAGCTGAAGCAGTGGGAATTCTCTACGAAATTCGAAGACCGGTTACGCTCCGGCTATCTAAGTCCGGAAATAAACAGGCATCGTCTCGTGTGGAACGCAAATGCGAAGTGGTTTCTGGAAAGGTAAAGGTGTGTGGTATAGATCTTGACGATATTCTGAACCAGGCAGTGTGGAACAGTTCTACCATTACACCAACACAGCGCACCGAACAATGGGAGGAAGCGATGCACCACTTCGCACGCATATCCTTCACTTACAAGTTCGATGCAAAGAGCAAAAACCAAAGAAGATAGACATTAAGTCGTTGGGACAAACCAATGCGTTAAATACCTTTAATGCACGGTAGAAAAACCATATAAATGGCAGCTGGTATGAATTATAATTAGTAAATTTGCACGCAATAAATTTTCTAATATACACTATGTCTTCATTTGTTGCAGATAAAATCGTAATGGACGGACTGACTTACGATGACGTCCTTTTAATACCAGCTATTCAGAGGTACTACCCAAGGGGGTGGAGTTGAAAACCAAGTTCTCACGTAACATCGAACTGAACATTCCTTTCGTAACGGCGGCGATGGACACCGTAACCGAAAGTGCTATGGCAATAGCTATTGCGCGCGAAGGAGGAATACGTGTGATACATAAGAACATGACGATAGAAGAACAAGCCCGGCAAGTTGCTATCGTAAAGCGTGCTGAGAATGGAATGATTTACGACCCAGTAACCATTCGTCGGGGACGTACTGTAAGAGAAGCGTTGGCTATGATGGCTGAATATCATATTGGTGGTATTCCTGTTGTTGATGAAGAAAACCATTTAGTGGGTATTGTTACTAACCGCGACTTACGCTTCGAACGTCACTTTGACAAGACCATCGACGAGGTGATGACAAGTGAAAACCTTGTAACGACACATCAGCAAACCGACCTTACGGCGGCTGCACAAATATTGCAAGAGAACAAAATAGAGAAACTGCCGGTTGTCGATAAAGACAACCATTTGGTGGGCTTGATTACATAGAAGGACATTACAAAGGCAAAGGACAAACCTATGGCGTGCAAGGACGAGAAAGGACGCTTGCGCGTTGCAGCTGGCGTGGGCGTTACAGTCGATACGATGGAGCGCGCTTCGGCATTGGTAGAAGCTGGTGTTGATGCTATTGTTATTGACACGGCACACGGACATTCTGAAGGTGTGATTGGCAAATTACGCGATGTGAAGACGGCTTTCCCAAATCTTGATGTTGTAGTAGGCAACATTGCAACGGGCGAAGCTGCAAAAATTCCTTGTTGAAAATGGGGCTGATGCCGTGAAAAGTGGGTATCGGTCCTGGTTCAATCTGTACCACTCGAGTGGTTGCTGGTGTCGGTGTACCACAGCTTAGTGCTATCTACGATGTTTATTCAGCATTGAAAGATACCGGTGTTCCACTGATTGCTGACGGCGGTTTGCGTTATTCAGGCGACGTGGTAAAGGCATTGGCAGCAGGTGGCAGCAGCGTAATGATTGGTTCGTTGGTAGCAGGAACTGAAGAATCGCCGGGCGATACCATTATCTTCAACGGACGTAAGTTCAAGAGTTACCGTGGTATGGGTTCATTGGAGGCTATGGAACAGAAGAACGGTTCGCGCGACCGCTACTTCCAAGGCGACATCAGCGACAACAAGAAGCTTGTTCCGGAAGGCATTGCAGGTCGTGTACCATACAAGGGAACTGTACAAGAAGTGATTTATCAGCTTGTAGGCGGTTTGCGTTCGGGTATGGGCTACTGTGGCGCAGCTTCGATTGAGAAGCTTCACAATGCACGTTTCACACGCATTACCAACGCTGGTGTGATGGAAAGCCACCCACACGACATTGCTATAACAAGCGAAGCTCCAAACTATTCACGTCCCGAATAATAAATATCTGTCGAGTTCGTTACTACAAAAAGATATGTATTGCTTCAATGTACAATCTAAAAAGAGCTATAATAATATAAATTAGAGAATGAATATCATTTTTAAAATGAGAATAATAATTTCTTTAGCTACTATGCTGCTCAGCAGTGTAATGGCTTTTGCACAACAAAATGATCCTGTAGATTATGACGATAAATGGCAATCCCATTCATCGTTCAGAGTTTGAGTATTCATATAATAAGAATAATACCGATGGAGTAATAGATAAAAAGTCTATAAACGAATATGTAGACTTGTTTGTCAATTATAAATTGAAGGTTCAAGCTGCCTTAGATGCAAAACTTGATACACTTAGTTCCTTTTAAGCAAGAATTTATGACTTACCGTGATCAGCAGGTACGTCCCACAATGATTACCGATGCCGACGTAGAAGCTGAGAGACAGAAAATCTATAGGGAAACAAGAGATAGAATAGAAAGTAATGGTGGTTTAGTTCGTTGTGCTCATATCTTGCTTTCGCTTAACCAAAAGGCAACAGAGAAAGAGCAGGCAGCTATTGCCAACAGAGCCGACTCTATATATAATGTATTGAAGAAAGGTGGTAACTTTGCTGAATTGGCAAAGAAATATTCTAACGACCCTGGTTCAGCTGCACGCGGTGGCGAATTACCTTTAATAACAAAAGGTCAGACTGTACAAGCTTTTGAAAACGCTCTTTTCTCTATGAAACCTGGAGAAATTAGTCATCCAATATTATCTCCGTTCGGATACCATATCATTAAATATATCAAGAAAGAGGACTTCCAACCGTACGATTCTCTCAAAGGCTGACATTCACCAATTCATAGAAGCACGTAACTTGCGTGAGCAAATTATCGATCAGAAACTTGGTAGAATGGCTGCAGAAGCAGGAAATGGAATTACGCCGGAGCAGCTTGTGGAAAAGAAACTTGCAGAAATGGAAGCGAAAGATGAGAACCTTAAAACCTTGTGAAAGAATATCACGATGGTCTTCTGCTTATCGAAATGAGCACACGCACAGTTTGGGACAAGGCTGCATCAGATGAAGGGCTACAAGCTATTCTTTAATAAGCATAGAAAAACTATGCATGGAAAGAGCCTCGCTTTAAAGGCATAGCCTATCATGTACAAAAGGCTGCCGATGTAAAAGCCGTTAAAGATTGTGTTGCTAAAATCCCATTCAAAACATGGGGCGATAAGCTACGAACAACGTTCAATAATGATAGTACTATTCGTATTCGTGTAGAGAAAGGAATATTTAAGAAAGGCGACAATGCATTAGTGGATAGAGATATTTTTAAGGAAAAAGTAGAAGTAAAACCAATGAAAGATTATCCTATTGATGCTGTTTATGGTAAAAACTAAAAGCGCCAGAAGATTTAGACGATGTTCGTAGTCTTGTAATTTCCGATTATCAAGAGGAACTCGAGAAAGAGTGGGTAAAAAGTCTTCGTCAGAAATATTCTGTAGTAATAGATCCTGAAGTTTTAGCCACAGTTAATAAGCATTAATTAGAATAGAAGCTTATGAATTTAAAGAAATATTGTGTTATATTTGTTCTTGTTGGAACTGTCATTACGATGATGGAATTCCTGCAAGAACGCTTTTCATATCTCAATCTCCTTTTAAAAATGACTCAACGGATATTGGAAAAGAAAACCCAGAAAGCGTTGTAGATGAAGTTTTGTGGGTTGTAGGCGACGAGCAATTCTTAAGTCTGATCTTGAGATTATGCGTTTGCAAAGCGAAACAGAAGGTAAAAATGGAAGAAAAATCCTAATTGCGAAATCTTTGGAACAGATTGCTGTACAAAACTTTTTCTTGCATCAAGCAGCATTGACAGTATTTCTGTTACAGAAGCAGAAGTAATGCAAAGTGTCGAACAACAAATTAATGCGTGGATATCTTTTTCTCAAATAGGTTCGAAAGAGAAATTAGAAGAATATCAACATAAAAAGCATTGCACAAATACGACAGGACTTGCACGATGATTTTAAGAATCGTTTGTTAGTAGAGAGAATGCAGGAGAAATTAGTTGGAGATGTAAAGGTCTCTCCAGCTGAAGTTCGTGAGTTTTTTAAGAAACTACCAACAGATAGTATCCCGATGATTCCTGCAAATGTGGAAGTGCAAATCTTAACGCAGACTCCAAAAATTGAACCTGAAGAAATAGCAAGAATAAAAGACCAGCTTCGCAATTATACAGAAAGAGTTACGAAAGGAGAAACTTTTTCGAAACACTTGCACGTCTATATTCTGAAGATACAGAATCGGCACGTAGAGGTGGAGAATTGGGCTATATGGGACGTGGAATGTTAGATCCTACATTTGCATCTGCCGCTCAATCTGACGGATCCTAAAAATATCTAAAGTTGTAGAAAGCGATTTTGGGTATCACATTATACAATTAATAGATAGACGTGGCAATAAAATAAACTGTCGGCACATTTTGTTAAGACCGAAGGTTTCTGAAAAGGCTTTGAATGGAGCAATACATCGATTAGATTCTATTCGTAATGATATTAAAGCAGGAAAAATTTACTTTCGACGATGCGACATCGTTCCTATCTGACGATAAAGATACAAAAATAATCATGGACTTATGATTAATGTTAGAGGCGCAACCCGTACATCGCACTTTGCAATGAAAGATTTACCTTCTGAGATTGCGCATATTGTAGATACTATGAAAGTCGGAGAGATATCATCTCCTTTTAAAATGGTAGATGCAAAAGGACAAGAGGTTTGTGCTATTATAAAGTTGAGGAGTAGAATAGACGAACATCGTGCAACAATTACAGAAGATTTACAACCAATGAAGAATATTGTTATTGCAAAGAAACGTCAAGAAGTTATTCGTAAATGGATTGAGAAAAAGTAAAGGAAACTTATGTAAAGATGGCTCCAGAATATCGGGATTGATGATTTGAATACGAAGGTTGGGTTAGATGATTATAGATAATAATAGTAAACATACGAAATATTTCAACAGGCATAGGATCTTCATTTATATGATTCTATGCCTATTTGGACTAAGTTCATCGCTTTCTGTTTCTGCACAAAAAGATAAACAAAAACAAAAGGCAAAGATATATATTGACCACGCCGACATTTTGCGACATAATCAAATGGAAATGCCAAATGTCCAAGTTGTGAAAGGTAATGTAAAATTCAGACATAAAGATATGACCTTGCTGTGCGACAGTGCTTATATTAACGACCAGCAAAATACATTTCAAGCATTTGGGCATGTTAACTTCAGGCGTAAAGATGGAACACATTTAACTTGTCAGCGAGCTTTTTACGATGGTTTTCAACAAACATTAAGAGCACGTGGAAAAGTTGTTGTGCGCCAACCATTCAAATCTTTAAAATGCGATAGTTTAGATTATAACATGGCATCGAATGTTGCAAATTATTTTGGTGGACGTGGAATATTAACTTATGGTGGAAATGTGATTGCAGCTGATCAAGGCGATTACAATACAGGAACACACGATGCTAATTTCTATGGTAATGTTGTAATTCGTACACCAAAATACAATATTAATACGCCAACTGCACACGGAAATACTGAAACGGGAATAATGAATGTTGTTGGAAAATCGGTAATTAGAACCAAACAGGGCGAAATTGTTCATACAGAAAACGGAACATATAATAGTAAAACCGATAATATGCAATTGAATGGCTTCTCTACTATTAAATCTCCACAACGCGATATTGAAGGAAACGAAATAACCTATAATAGTATTACTGGCGATGCAACAGGGCATGGTAACGTAAAGATAAACGATAAAGCAAACAAACGTACTATGATGGGCGAAGACATTGCTTATAATGGTAAGAGTGGACACACAGAAGGACATGGGAAAGTTAAAATTATAGACCATAAAGAAAAACGTACAATTACTGGTGAAGATGTTATTTATAATGCAAACACGGGACATAGTGAGGGGCATGGCAATGTTAAAATAGTAGATGAACTTAAACAGCGTACCATAACTGGCGATAATCTCTTATATAATAGTAAGACTCATGTTGGAGAAGGTAAAGGAAATGTAGATTATATTGACTATAAAAGTAAGCACGCTTTTAAAGGAGATTATATTCATTATACCGATACCGCAGCTATTGCATACGGTGGAAAACCAGGTCCGGTAGCTAAAGACTTTTCAAAAGGTAACGACACTTTGTTTGTACATGCCGATACCATCACTATGAAAGCTTTTAATTTTAATACGCCACAAGTGTATCGTAAAATTTTTGGTATTGATAATGTACGTGCTTATCGTACAGATGTTCAGGCTGTGTGTGGCTTATTCATAGCCAACACTAAAGATTCTTGCTTGGTTATGTATCAAGAACCTATTGTTTGGAGCGACAATAGGCAACTTCTCGGCGATTCTATCAAAGTTTTTATGAACGATTCCACCATTCGTGAAGCACATATTTTTGGTAACGCATTATCGATAGAAGAACTTAAAGATAAGGAACATTATAATCAGGTAGCCTCTAAAACAATGCATGCACAGTTCTTAGATGGAAAAATGAGAACTGCACAAGCTGTCAGCAATGTTGCCACCGTTTATTATCCTATAGAAGAAAAGGATAGTTCTATTATAGGCTTAAATTATTTGGAAACCGACACTATGCGTATTTATATGTCGCCACTACAACAGTTAGAAAAAATTTGGACAAACAAATTTACTTCTACCTTATATCCTATTACGCAAATACCTCCCGACAAAGTATTTCTCCCTAATTTTCATTGGTACGAATCGGTACGACCCAAAGATAAATTCGATATATTCAGGAAAGTGGCACGAAAAGACGATTCTGATGTTCGTCCTTCCGAAGTAGCAGCTCCTCCACGCCAAAAGTTTAGCAACTAATTGTAGATTTCTAACTTATGATATTCTTTAATTTACCAAAACCACGACGATTCCATCATGAATATATCTATTTTGATGAAAGAAAGGAACGTCTAAAAAAATTGGAAGAGAAATTAAAGGGAAAAAAGGAGGGGGAGTTAGAGGTAGATGCGAACGATAAAGAACATTGCTTCGACTTTCATAGCTGCCGAAATACAAGTAGAAGGACAAACAATTATCTTCTATCATTCATTGGGAGTATTATCTTTATAGCAATTTTAGCAGTTCTACTGATTATCTATCTTAAATAAAAAAAGAGAATGAGTGATATATACAGCTTTTACCAGACAGTGTTGCAAATCAAATTGCTGCAGGAGAAGTAATACAACGTCCAGCTTCAGTAGTAAAAGAGTTAATAGAGAATGCTGTTGATGCAGGAGCAAAAACTATAAATGTTGTAATTATAGATGCTGGGCGCACTTTAATACAAGTTATCGATGATGGAAAGGGAATGTCTGAAACAGATGCTCGTCTTTCTTTTGAACGCCATGCCACTCTAAAATACGAAAAAGCCGACGATTTATTTGCTTTATCAACAATGGGCTTTCGTGATGAGGCTTTTAGCATCTATTGCTGCTGTTGCTCGTGTAGAATTAAAGACACGTCAAGAAAAAGATGAGATAGGAACTTCACTAATTATTTCTGGAAGCAAATTTGAAAATCAAGAAGTTTGTACTTGTCCTGTAGGAAGCAATTTTAAGATAGAAAATCTCTTTTATAATGTTCCTGCACGACGAAAGTTTCTGAAATCGAATACCACAGAACTGAATAATATTATTTCGGCATTCGAACGTATTGTTCTTGTTTATCCTAACATTTCTTTCACTTTACATTCTAATGGAGTTGAAGTTTTTTCGCTCAAAGCATGCAATCTACGCCAACGCATAGTAGATGTTTTTGGTAAGCGCATTAATCAAAACCTACTTTCTATAGATGTCGAAACTACTATTGTGTCGTATTTATGGCTTTGTGGGTAAACCTGAATCGGCAAAGAAACGTGGCGCTTTGCAATATTTCTTTGTGAACAATCGCTACATGAAACACCCCTATTTTAATAAGGCAGTAGTAAATGCCTACGAACGGCTGATACCATTTGGCGAACAAGTTCCTTATTTTCTTTATTTCGAAGTACCTGCCGAAAATATAGATGTAAACATTCACCCTACGAAAAACAGAAATTAAGTTTGAAAACGAACAAGCTATTTGGCAAATTCTAATGGCGTCTGTAAAAGAAGCTGTAGGAAAATTCAACGATATTCCATCTATAGATTTCGATACTGAAGGAAAAACCAGACATTCCTGTCTTTAATCCTTCTGCAAACATTAATGCTCCATCTGTAGGTTTCAACCCCAGTTACAATCCTTTTTAAAGAGACTAAGAAAAACAATTCTTCTACAACTCAATGGGAAGAACTTTTACAAAAGGACTAAATGTAGGCTCTGAAGAAATGCCATCTGCATTAAGTTCTGCCGATAAACAAACTTTATTTAAACCAGACGAATTTGATAATACACATATTGAAGACGAACGTTCGCCTATACATTATCAATATAAAGGGTGTTACATCATAACTACAGTAAAAATCGGGACTCAATGATAATAGACCAATACCGTGCACATGTGCGTATTTTGTACGAACAATATCTGAAACAGTTGGAACAACATACCGCGCACACACAAAAATTGCTGTTCCCAGAAATTGTAAACCTGCCATCTAACAACGAAGTTATGTTGCAAAATATACTTCTCGAAATGGAAACTATGGGTTTTGAACTTAGCAATATGGGTAGCGGAAGCTATGTTGTAAAATGGTATTCCCACAGGAATAGAAGGACTAAATGTGCCTATGCTTGTGAACGAAATGGTTACTTCTACCATAGAAGGAGAAAGTTCTGTGAAACAAGATATCGATAAAAAATTAGCATTAAGCCTTGCACAAAATGCAGCTATTCCACACGGACAGGTATTAAGCAACGAAGAAATGGAGAATATTGTAAACCAGTTGTTTGTATGCACCAATGTTAATTATACCCCGAACGGAAAAACCATTCTAACAATTTTAAAACAAGCTGATATCGAAAAAATGTTTCAATAAACCGAACATATATTTTTCGTAACATAGTGGTTACTTTCCACTATGCATATACTCCGCTTTTTCTTACTTTTATAGAACAATAAACCCATAAAAAGCAAAAAAATATTCTTTTCTATTCTCTAAAAACACCCATTAAAACCATTTTTATTTTCTGTGTTGGTTGTGTTTTTTAATATTATACCTTTGTAACATTAAAAATCAATTTAACAAACAATCGTTATATGCAAAAAGTTTTTTTATTATGCGCTAATGAAATATGTACGCATTATAATTTGACGGAAATGATTATTTGCTCAATGGTACATTACTTTTAGAAAAATGGGCGAATTGACAAATATTTGTTTCATGGAGGCTATGCACAAGCATACTATTTTGGTAATATTGAGCATAGAATAAAGGAAGGATTAGGAACAGCAGATAGAAATGTTACAACAAATATGAATATGAAAGATGACATGCATAGCACATTAAATAACATTAGCACTTTCGAACCCTATTTTTACAATCAAGACCATTTAGGAAATAATGAGAAGTTGTTGATAATTTAGGACGTATCATACAGTTACTAATTATTATCCCTTTGGTTCTTCTTTTATGATCTCTTTAGCAGTCTGAATGCCACATTACAACCTTACAAATATAATGGAAAAGAATTTGATAGAATGCATGGTTTAAATACTTACGATTATGGGGCACGGCAATATAGTCCAGCTCTTCCTTCGTGGGATAGGGATTGACCCTTTGGCAGAGGAATATTATAGCGTTAGTCCTTATGCTTATTGTAATAATAATCCGATAAGATTTATTGATCCAGATGGAAGAAAACTTCTATTTGCATCAGGCACAACGGAGCAAGATTTAAACAAAAATTTCGTGCAGCTATTATGTATTTACATGAACATAACGCAGATGGCATCATAGCCCAGATAGATAAGAGTTCTACAATTATTTATATTACAGAAAGAGTTGGTGAACCTCTGCTTTCAGCAAGACGAAAAACTATTTATTGGGATCCTAATATGGAGTGCTTACAAGTTCTGACAAAGATGTCACCTACGGCTGTATTAAACCATGAAGCGGATCATACACTTCAATATCTCAAAAATCCTGATAAATATGCACAAGACTCTAAAAACTTTTGATCCCGATTATGATGATAAAGAGGAAATGAGAGTTATAACAGGATCTGAACAGAAAACAGCTTTAGCACTTGATGAAATCAGTGCAGGAGAGGTTACACGTACAGACCACAACGGCATCCCATATATAACTAAATCGCCAACTACGACAGAAGCAAAAAGATGGAAAAATGCCAAAGAATCCATTTATAATGGATGAAATAGTTATATCTGCACCCAAATCTAAAAATGTAAATCCAAATAATGACAATAATGAGACAGATAACAAATAGTATTAAATGTTTGATAGTTTTTGGTATATGGTTACTTGGTTTTAATGCATTGAGTGCTTGTAATATCAAGCTCAAAAATTGTTTTACACCAAGCTGACCTAACAACAATTTTTTAGTATTACCCCAGAGTTTTTTTGACAAGGGATTTGTCAGTCATTCGCTTGATAGTATAATCGTGGTGTCAGATATGGAAATTTCCAAATTCTTCGACACCATAAAATCTCTTTAAAAAAACAAGTGAAATACACCCTTCTATAAATGTTCGTGCAAAAATTATATTCTATTTGAACGAACAAATCTTGGATACATTTTTATTTAGGAATGTTTTATATATACTATCGGAATGAAATATACGAAGTAAACGAAGAATTCAGAAATATGATTAATGCTATAATAAAAAGTGGAAAGTTGCCTATGTATTGATAAAAAAACGTTATGCCCCTAGCACCCATATAAAGGGTAATGGGTATACCCTTATAAAGGGTGTTCATCATTACCCTTATATGGGTATTAAAAGCCGTGAGCAATAAACAGGAAAGAACGACGTAAAACAGTTGATAAACATTATCAATTGTGTTATGACAGAATTGAATGCAAAGAAAAATAATAATACCAATGCCATCAGGACTGACACTTTAATTAGTCGTCCCTTAAAAACTATATTTCAGTATAAAGTTTATACTGACAAGTCTATGCTGAAATATAGTTTTTAAGGAACGACTACTTATATGGAACAATAAACCCATAAAAGGTAGAAAAGTATTTTTGTGTTCTCTAAAAACAATAGTCCGTTAAATTTTTCGCAGTTTATGAAGCTTTTCACCCAAAAGCCAACAGAAATTGTGGCAGAAAGAAAACATGATAAGTCTCTGAAAAAGAGTAGATTAAAATAACAATATATAATATAATAAAATCGGCTATCTCATTGATTTTCAGTAACTTTATAGATGTAAAAAAGACAATAAAGTTTATGCTGATAACCAACTTGATTAGCCGATATATGAAGCTCTGCAAAGCAGCATTTAGTGCTGAAGATGGAGCAAAGTTAAACAAAAAGTATTCAAACAAACGTCATGGAAATGCTTTTTTTCTTTTGGTGGTCATCCCAAGGAGATGCAATTTCACGCAGATGGGACGCTATGGCAATCGTGGCGAGCAGTGCTATCGGCAGACGGCAGAGCGCAGCGTGAACTGGCTTGAGATGAACATGTGGCTGAGTGCTTTCGCCTTCAAAAAAGGCAAGGGTCGCAATGCCATCGTTATTGATCCAAGCTTCATCAAGAAGGCTGGGAAGCATACCCCATACGTGGGTGCGTTTTGGTCGGGCTGTGCAGGTGCGGTAAAGCACGGTCTTGAGATCCTCGGCATCGGGGTGATAGACGTGGACCTGCATGAGTGTATGATGCTCAAGGCTGTGCAGACCACATTGGAAAAAGGCGAGGAGAAAAAAGAGATGAGCCTGTACGACTGGTATGCCAAAGTATTGGAGGACAACAAGGTAACCTTGCAGCGTATCTGCAAGGTTCTTGTCGCCGACTCAGCCTTCTCCAAAAGGCCTTTCATCGACAAGGTGATGAAGATGGGATTCCATGTTGTGAGCCGCTTGCGTCACGACGCAGCCTTGTTCTACACATGGGACGGGGAACCCACGGGAAAGCCTCGGCCGTCCCCGCGTCAAAGGTGACAAGATTGACGTGAGGAACATCGATATGTCTAAAGTCGAAATGCTTGAGCTGGAGGAGACTTCCGGCAAGGCTTATGCGCTCAAGGCATGGTGCAAGTCCTTGCACAGGGTCGTTTCGCTTGTCATCCACGAGTTGCCCAACGGTGTCCGCCGTCTGTACTTCGCTACGGATGAGAACATGAGCGGACGCGACGTGGTGGAATATTACACCACACGGTTCCAAGAGGAGTTCTGCTTTCGCGACGCAAAGCAGTTCCTCGGCCTTACAGATTGTCAGGCACGCGACAAGAGAAAACTTGACTTTGCCTTCAACTCTTCATTCACGGCACTCAATGTGGCCAAAAATCATGTGCAAGGAACTTGGCACGTCCATCGGTCGACTTAAAAGCGCAGATGGTCAATGCCTACTATGTGCAACGAATTATTGACGTGTTCGAGAAAAACCCGAACACGACATTAAATAAAGAAAGTATTAATGAGATATTTAGTTTCGATGCTGACGCAGCATAAAAATTAACGGAGTATTGCTAAAAATGACCATTAAAACAATTATTTTATTCTCTTCCTTGTTTATGTTTTTCTATTTTTATACCTTTGTAACATTAAAAATCATTTTAACAAACAATTATTTTATGCGAAATGGTTTTTATTTCTATTCTTTTTGTTATACGCTATTGAAATATATGCATTAAATTGACGGCAGTAGAAACTCTTCCTGTTAGTAGTGACACTATTTCTTATTATTCTATAGAACAATTAATAAATTATGGAGAATCTGGGAAAAACGTAATTTGGGATTTCTCATAACTTACAGGAGATACTATCCATGACAAATCTATCTTTTTAAAGAATAGTTTAAATCAGTTTCATAAAATTGAGAACATGAGTTAAAAATCGTATGCATTAGCTGATAAGATATTAGGAATGAATATGGAATGGAAGAATTAAATATAGATTTTTGGAACAAATGATAGATCTTTATTTTATGATACACTACGTAGTGTATCGGTTTTATAGAAAGCGAAGTACTGAAGACCGGGACATTTGCTTACTCTATGCATGTTGCTTGAACTTAACTTTCTTCAGTGGATTAATATTGGGGTTGCACACTTCCTTTGTAAATTACTTGAGATTCAAAAATATTATCAATAAGTCTTTCGTGTATTTTTATGTAATTATTTCTCTTTTATTTGAGTATCTTGTATTTTTCGGAAAGACAGATACCTTAAAAAATTTTTACTGAGTATGAGAAACAAATAGATACTCCCTGCAATGAAACGAAAGATGAAAATGCCAAAATATTTAACTATAGTATTTTTTTATTGTAGACATTATTATGCTTTTTTTATATCCGATTATCTTAATCATCATGGCGGATAGCATTATGCTTTAAATATAATGAGGGTGTGTCAAAATTGATACATCCTCTTATTTACTCCTTTACCTTGTCTACCACATAATTCGTTATTTACTGCAGCTATGCTGCTAATTTCATATAAAATGATTTATTGGGCTTTAAATAGCCTATATAAACTTGTATAAAGCATCTGAAGGTGACTAAAAGTACCTCCATAACGGCTTTTAGTTCCTTTAGATTGGTTTTTCTACACATTTTCCTTATGTTAAAGGCAATGGCAAAGAAGGCAAAGTCCATATTGACCTTGTCTTTTCCAAAATGCCTAAACCTCTTGTAGGCTTTATTATATTTTGTTTGTCCAAAAACAGCTTCAGGTTCTATGCACCTTCGTCCTCGATGCTTGATGCCTTCTTCCGAGGTCAGTAGTTCCCGTGCCTTTTGTTTATAGTGCTGTAGTTGGTGGTTTACTTCTATAATTCTGTTCCCTCTTGCCTTAAAACATGAGCCTCTCAACGGACAACCATCACAGCGTTCTGCCTGATAACGTACGCTGTAAGTAACGAATCCATTAGAGGTTAGGGAACGCTTCATACCTATACGCTTCATATGCTGTCCCATAGGGCAGACGTAGAAATCCTGTTCCTTATTATAATAAAGGCTTGCGGGACTGAATGGGTCAGGTGTGTAGCGTGGGCGCTGCTCTTTATGGAAGAAGTTATACTTCACATAGGCTTCCATATTATGTACGTCCATGAACAGATAGTTCTCCTCGGACCCATATCCCGAATCGGCTACGACTGTCTTGGCATAACGATGGTAGCGTGACTTGAAGGACTCCAGGGAAGAGGGAAGTGTGAGAGTATCGGTACGATTGGCATAGAGTGCAAAGTCGGTGATGAACTGGTTCTCCGTTGCTATCTGCAGATTATATCCAGGCTTAGTCTGTCCGTTCCTCATAGCGTCCTCCTTCATGTGCATAAACGTGGCATCAGGGTCGGTCTTGCTGTAGGAGTTTCTCTCTCCCATAATCTCAAGGTGTTGGTCATACTCCTGGAGTTTATTACGTTTCTTCTCAAGTTCTTTAAGCTGTTTTTTCTTGGTTCTAACAGCCTGCTTCTCTTCTTTAGTCTTAGGCTCAGGGACTGATTCCAAAGACTTGTTCAATTCCTCGGATATCTCATCGAGCAGAGCTGCAGTAAACTCTACACCTTCTGTTTTAGCGGCATTGTCCTGCGCTATGACATCATCAACCTGAAGCAAGAGTGTGCGTATTTGTTCCTGCAACCTGGCGCGGTTCTTTTCCACGGTTCTCTTCCAAACGAAGGTATACTTGTTGGCTTTCGATTCTATTTTTGTGCCGTCAATATATTCAACGGCAAGACTTATCAAACCTTTGGCTGCAAGTACTAATACCACTTGTGTGAAGATATTGTTGATTTCCTTTTTCACACGATTACGAAAACGATTGATGGTAATAAAATCAGGCTGCTCATATCCTGCAAGATAGATGAAATGAATGTCACGCTTGAGAAGCGACTCTATACGACGGCAGGAATAGATATTATTCATATAGGCGTAAAGAATCACCTTGAGCATCATTTGTGGATGATAAGGCTTGCGACCACTGGGCTTATAAAGTTTGTAGACATTATCCAACATAAGATTATCCACCAAGGCGTCTAAAAGACGAACAGGGTCATCTTCTGCGATATCCTTATCGATTCTTTGAGGAAAAAGAATCATTTTCTTGTGTATGTAAGAACGAAAGTGTACCTTTGTCATAATGAGATTTTTTGTATGCCTAAAGGTACAAAAACTTTAGGAAATAGCAAAGCCCTGGCTTGAGAAAGTCGGGGCTTTGTGCATTAAAAAGAGGATGTGTACATTTTGACACACCCTCATTATTGTCATCTTTTACTATACTGTGCATAGATATTTCTTAGGAAAATATGGAATGGAAGAATTTGATATGGATTTTTGGAACAAATGATAGACTTTTTATTTTATGATACACTACGTAGTGTATCGGTTTTATAGAAAAGCGAAGCACTTACGATAGAGACACTTGCTTATTCTATGCCTGTAGCTTGAACATACTTCTTTCAGGATCATTAATGATTCTGAGTGAATGGTTATTAGACATATTACTTGGATATCAATCAATTATTAATAAGCCTTTTTATTTGGTCTTATGCAATTATTTCTCTTATATTTGAGTATCTTGTATTCTTTTCGGAAAGACAGATACCTTAAAAATCTTTACCGAGTATGAGAAGCAAATAGATACTCCTGTAATGAAGCGAAAGATGAAAAATGCCAAGATATTTAACTATAGTATTTTTATTTTAGACGTTATTCTGCTGTTTATACTTGATTATCTTAATCATCATGGCGGATAGCATTATGTTTAAATATAATATAACGTGATTTTCGTTGAATTCACGTTATATTATTGCCTTCTTTACTATACTGTGCGTAGATATTTCTTAAGAAAATATGGAATGGAAGAATTTGATATGGATTTTTGGAACAAATGATAGACTTTTATTTTATGATACACTACGTAGTGTATCGGTTTTATAGAAAAGCGAAGCACTTACGATAGAGACACTTGCTTTACTTTATGCTTTTAGCTTGCACATACTTCTTTCAGGATTTTTACTGTTGGGGCTGGACATTTCCTATGTAAATTATTTGAAATTCAAAATATAATCAATAAGCCATTCCTGTGTTTTTATGCAGTTATTTCTCTTATATTTGAGAGTCTTGTATTCTTTTCGGAAAGACAGATACATGAAAAGTTTTTTTACTGAGTATGAGAAACAAATAGATACTCCTGCAATGAAACGAAAGATGAAAAATGCCAAAAATATTTAACTATAGTATTTTTATTGTAGACATTATTATGCTTTTTTTATATCCGATTATCTTAATCATCATGGCGGATAGCATTATGTTTTAAATATTGTGTATGAAGTGTGGATAATTAAAAACAGTTCAAAAGACAATAAGACTTTGAATAATTGGTGAGTTCAACTTTTGTTACTCTCGCCATTTTTCGGAGTTTTTCTATGGATACAATCTTCATGGTTGTTCCTCTATTCCGAGTTTTTCCTTACTTTCCAACCATACCAGAAAAAGTTGTTATTAAAACCCGGCAAAAATTTAATTATAGTTTTTATTCTGTAATTACAAATTATGTAATTACAAAACTTTTTCTCCCTTTTATACTTTTGAGACAACGAGTATACAACTGTTTTTCTATATCAAGTTAAAAAGCTATATTCGCTAAAAATATTTCATAAAAACAGCATTTTTCTCTGTTTTTAATGTTGTTTATTAAAAATTATGTTTAATTTTGCACTTGATTTGAGATATACAACTTACTAATTACAAAATATAAGCATTGAATTGATAGTATAATGAACAAAGATATTTATAATAAAATAAAGATTATGAGAAAAATTTTTAATGGTATTGGCATTTGCTGGCTTATCAATGGTCAGCTTTGCTCAAGAGGAAGTGCCTACAAAGAAGTATAGTGTTGCCACTAATTCTTTTTGGAGCAACTGGTTTGTTCAGGCAGGTATAGATTGAAATGCGTGGTATTCTGGTCAGGAGCACGGTGCAGATTTAAAAGCAAGTCCATTTAAGGATTTCCGTGCAAATCCAGGTGTAGCAGTAGCTATCGGTAAATGGTTTACTCCTGGTCTCGGTCTTCGTGTTAAAGTACAAGGTATTTGGGGTAAGCGTGTAGGTAACACAAATATTCATACCTCAGCTGTAGACAATGGTAACAAATATTGGATTGCCCAAGGTCAGGCGATGTTCAATCTTACCAATATGTTCTTAGGTTACAGTGAAAAATCGTCTTGTAGACTATTCCTTTTTGTAGGTGCTGGTGTTGGTCGTACAATGAGTCACAATTTATATGCAACAGGTCTTAGTGCAGGTCTTCAAGCTTCTTTCCGTTTAAGCAAACTATTGCGTGTATATGGTGAGGCTGGTTGGAACCGTTATGAAGGTGACATTGACGGATTTGATCAATATTATGGCAACCGCGGTTGGGATTCACACGATAACAACCTCTATGTAGAATTAGGTCTACAAATTAATCTTGGCAAATCTGGTTGGGAGAAGACCCCAGATATTGATGCTCTCAATGCACAACATCAGGCAGCTCTCGATGCTTTGAACTCACGTCTTCGTGATGCTGAAGCCGAAAAACGCCCGTCTTCGTGAAGCACTTGCAAACCAAAAGCCTGTTGAAACCATAAGTGAATCTGTAAAGGAATTGATTTCTACTCCTATCTCTGTATTCTTTAACCTCAACAAGATAAATATTGCCTCTCAGAAAGACCTCGTAAATGTACGTGCTCTTGCTAAGTACGCTGTTAGCAACAACAGTAATCTTCTCGTTACTGGTTATGCTGATAGTGCAACAGGTACTCCAAAGCGCAACCAGTGGTTGTCTGAACAACGTGCTAAGACTTTAGCAGATGAACTTGTTAATATGGGTATCGACTCTAACAAGATTACTCAGGTTGGTAAGGGTGGTGTAGAAACATTGACACCAATCTCTTTCAAACCGTCGTGCAACTGTTCAGGTTACAGACTAATAGAAATTCTACATAGATATAAAAAATAGGTCATATTGAAAATATGACCTATTTTGTTTTTATTAGAGATAAAAACAAGATTATAGACTTTTATTTCTTTGCTAAAATAATTAATACCTACCTTCGTTTCTGTAAATAAGAAAAGCAAATAGAATAGAAAATATAAAAATCGGATATATGAAAGATAAACTAATTAGCGGTTGCATTAGTGTTGTTATTGTTATAATTCTCATAGTTATGCTATTGTCAGCCATTAGTATGTTGAAAAACGGTTTATACATAAAAGGTGCCCTTTTTGTTGTTCGGTGTATTACTTTTGTGCTTCCTATATTTATAGGTTTGTTTTCAAAATCAAAGAAAAGTGCAGACAAAGAACCACCTGTACCTAAAAATTCCAGTTCCTACTACGAATGATAAACTTATAGAACTGGTGAAATGCGTTACAAACAATGATGCAGAAATGGTGGGAAATGTTCTTAACATGATTAAAGACCCTGAAGGATTCTGCAAAACAGAAATAAAAAACAATCCAGAGCAGTCTTACGATTACAACGATTATCTATTCGATTTGCACAGAGATAACAATATTGCTCTATTCTACATCGTAACACTCTATGTACTTGGCAATGCTAAATTTGTAGTTAATTTCGATTGGAAAGACGATTTGGAAACGTTTTTGTATGGGATACGTAACTTAAAATGCTTTAAGGAAAATAATCTTCCCATAGACGAAGCCGCTTTATCTGCATTGAGCGATATTCCACAACAATGCTTCTATCTTAATGAGCAATGGAAATCTCTTGGATTCCAAAATGTGTTTGTCGATACAAATAGTGATGGATATTGGGTAGCAATAGTGCCATTGTCAGAAAAAATATAATCAGGCTATAATAGTATAAGCATTATATGCTGATGTTACGGTCTAGCCACCTTTGAGTTTATTACCTACTTAAGCTGAAATACGAAAATAGGAGGCAAACATCTACGATATAATGTTTGTCTCTTGTTTTTGCTTTCTATATAGGTAAGCTTTTTGACAATATGAATTATTTTTCTTTATCTTTGTAGGCATAATAGTGATAAAATAGTTTTTGTATGTTAAATAATTAACCTATTATATTAAATAGTGTGATGTTGATAAAAAAATGTTTATGTTTTTCCAATCAGTATTGGAATGTATTGGCAAAGTAATAGTGTTTGTAGCAACTGTGGTTTCCTTAACATCTTGTAGTCGTGCGCAAGCCTCTCGTGCAGCAAAACAACAGGAGGTAAAAACAAGGAAAACGTGGCAACAACCAATCCTTTAGCTCAGTTCTACGCATGTGGTTTACCTAAAGATGCATATCCTGTAGCGTTTTATGGACAAGATAGCATTCCGTATAACAATTTGAACGATGCCCGGAAACGAGAATACCTAAATCAAAGTTTTCTTGTTAGTGCTATTCAAGACTTTGATTCTTTTTACTTCTTCATTCAACCTATTGCTGGTTCAGAGGACGAGTTCAGCTCGTTCTATAATATTTGGATGTATAATGAATCGACAAAGAAACTCAGCAAGATATTTTCGCATCATGTAGGGACATATACTGAAATGCAGATAGATGGGGTATACTGGAACTACGATATACAAAACTATGATGAAACATACAAAACATCATCGGGTAGCAAAGGTGTAAGGCATAAGAAAACTGCAACTCCTGTAGTTGTGATAGCTGCGAGAAATGTATCAATGACTCCACACCCAATTTATCTTACAGTCATTCTGAATCCTGTAACAAATAAAGAGAAGGTGATGGAAGAGAAGTTTATTAGCTTTATGGGTATAAACGATAGCAGCCTCCCTGTTGCAGAACAAGAGCTTGCGAGAAAAGTTATTCTGACAACAACATCAAGTATATCATCTAAGGATATCCCAGCGCCTAAAGATGCAGACTTCGCTGTTAGGAACTTTATTTATCCTTTTTTGAATGCCTATTCAACGACAGGAAATCGTATAGGAACGATAGAACTTCCTCATGAGGAGATAGACGTAATAAGATGATAGCAGAAAATAATACGCATTTGCAGTGTCATTTGTATTTTTGCCATGTCAGTCGTTGAATTTGCTACTGATTTTTGCAACACTAAGGTAAGTGAATTTTCGTAGAGCATATTCCTGAGCAACATACTTTTGCTCAAGCAGCTATGATAATAGTTAAATTATAGTGTTACAGAGTTGAGAAATAATTAATTAGTCGTTCCTTAAAAAGCTGACTCCATCGAGAAGTTATCCCAATTTAACTTTTCGGTGATATTTTTTATAAAGCATAAAAGAACTTTCATAGCTCTTTTGAAGTTATACGCTGCAGCTGCCAGCATTATATTTATAGTTATCTCCTTTCACACCTTTATAAAAGTTGCAGAGATAATCTGTAATCACTTTTAAGCTGCCCTATGATAGGTTCTGTCCCTCGCTCGCTTGTAAAAACAGTTCTGCCGAACTGTGACAAAGCAGACCATGAATATACAAAAGAATGCGAAAAGATACTTAGGAAACAATTTATGAATGAAAAGAGTCAACCAGCAAGTACAAAATTATTATATTTTTCTGTAGAACCTCGCATTTTAGTGTCTGAAAATTTAGTTTTTGTCTTGGTCTTCTGTTTATTTTTCTTCTGTATCATTGTAATTCCAAATCGAGTGCAACTTCTCAGTATCTTTTTCAAATTACTTCTTATCCTTAAATTTATCTCTGATAGGTCTATCATTCACCTTTTTATAATTTCTGAAAAGAGAATTAAATAACCCCATAGTTTATTCTTATGTTAATACGATGCAGAAATGAAGGTGTTGTTCCTTAGATATCAATTTGCATTAAATAGTTGGTAATGCGCATCAAATCATTTTTTCTTGTCAATCCATCAGTATATTTCTGTGGAATGGAAGTATAGCCAAACTTTGCTCCGAGCATAGCACAGGCCACAGCAGCGTTGGTGTCGGCATCGCCACCCTCATTAACTACTCTGAGCAAGCCCTCTTCAAAGTCGTTTGCATGGAACAGGCACCATAATGCTGAACCCAGAGCCTTTAGTGTATATCCTATGCTCGAAGGCTCGTCAAGTTCCAGACTCTCAATGCCGTTATAGTATGCCTTGTCGATATATTCTGCGATGCTTTTATCGTATTTGTTTCCGATTGTCATTATCTGTGAGTAGGAAAGCTGTTCGTCGTGCCATATTAAGTGGTTTATAATTTCAGAAACAATAACGCAAGAACCCACACAGCGCGGGTCGAAATGGGTAAGTTTACAGACATCTTCTGCTGTTTGTGCCACATTCTCCTTCTTTAATCCTATTATTGCAGTGCGCATTACAGAACCGTTGGCTGCATTTTTGGTTCGTGTCATTCGCCAAATCAGTTCTGCCACTTGGTGTGGTTTCTCCACATATTCGGCTATCGACAGCACTTTAAGGGTGGTTTGTCCTACACCACGTGTTTCGGGAGCATAGACCCACTGCTTGAAATTCCTTGCAATGGTGTGCAGATTTATGCCTTATCCTCGATAATAGCATTGGCAATGCACAGCATCATATCCGTATCGTCACTCCAACTGCCTGGCTGGAACTTTGCTCTATGGTAGTCTCTGATGATTTGGCTGTATTCTTTCAGTCCATCAGGATACTTCTCCCTTACTTCTGTCTTCGACATAAATTCAGTGCCCAAACCGAGTGCATCGCCAATGGCTTGTCCGAAAATAGTACCGTATATCTTATTTTTTGTTTCCATTTCTTTTGTTAATTTCCAAATTACGTTCTCTTTGAATTAAAGCGCATAAGTATCATGCTGTATTTCGTTCTTGTTACTTACTATATACTTGTTCTTTGCTACTGTCAAAACTGTTTAGGGCATGTTTTCGTCCGAACAGAAATGGTGAAAGGTGCAGCAGGTCTAAGACTTTGCAGATACCAAGACTACCGATTACACAGATGGGTAACGAGATGCAAAAGAAACAACAAGCGTGTTGAATCGAAAGATAAATAGGGAATAAACACTTTTGCAGCATAATGTGAATATTGGCGAGAAAATGTATAGAACCAAAGAGTTGCGCCCTAAAAACAACAGCACTTCTTTCGATTTTGCTTGAACATACGGGAACACAGACAGAGAAAGAGAAAACACGAAATAGACTATCATAACACCTCCTATCGTTGCTCTGTTAAACGTTGAAGGGTAGAAAAAAAGATTGCCAAGACTACAAGCGACCACCACGACCTACGGAATATGGTAAGAAAGGAAAGTGAACTTTGACGAACAAGGACACCAACAAGGAAATACATTGCACAAGCAAGCGAGATTATACCCGATTGAGCAAGGACATAATAAGCTATTCCTAAGATTATAAGGCGTGAAAAAGCTGAGGCTTTTGCCCATCGGAAGACAGAAAAGTAAAGCGTTCCACAGATTATCAGAGTGTGAAGATACCAATATGGACCTAACGGATGTAGGCACAACCTATCGAATATAACCTCTACAGTCAATATCGGAATATGGTCTCTTACAGGCAACAGCGATGACATAACAACATATCCCACCTCCATAACAACGTAAGGTACAGCAAGCCACAATACCGTCCGACCATAACTTCGTACCGGTTTATTCACTTTCGACAGATAACCCGATATAATCAGGAAGCCGGGCATGTGGAAGGTATAGACGAAACTCTTCAGATAAGGATAGCCATCACCGATATAGGCAAGATGAAAAGTTATCATTAGGAGAATGAACAGTGCCTTGAGAAAATCCAATTCCTCAATTCTTTTCTTTCCTTCTTCGCTTTGATTAGATGGTATATTCATATTGCTACAGTTGCTTTTATTGTGCAAAAGTACTTATTTTCAGGCTATTTGCCAAACGAATGTTTTGCACAAGATGATAAGATTATGGTGTCTGGATAAGCAAATAGTGGTTGTTCTGAACTTCAAAACAACCACTATAGTTGAACTAAATAAAACCACCAGTATGTGTTATGTGTATGAAATAACTTACTTAACGCATACTTTCTTACCGTTTACAATGTAGATTCCGTGTGAAGGTTGTATGTTGTTTGGCAAGCGTTGTCCGTTAATAGTAAAGATAGTTGCCTGTGTGTTGCTGCCTTGACTAATTAGTGTGCTGATACTGGAAAGGTCGTGTTCTGATATTCTGGTAAAGTCTTTCCATTGTTCAGCCTCAGCATATTCAGTTCTGTGTCCTTTAGGAACTTTCAGCTCGCATACCACTTTATCAACACTCTCAAAGACTCCAGCACCCATGGCTGCACCTGTCAATGGTGTATTGCGAAGACAAGTGATACTCTTTAGTTGTTTACAGCCATCGAAAGTGTACATTCCTATCTGTTCTAAACTTGCAGGAAGCGTTATTTCGCTTAATGTTTCGCAACCATTAAAAGCCTCTGCCTCTATAGCTTTTAAGTTATCTGGTAGTTTTATGTTCTTTATTGCTGCGCAGCTACCGAACGCCCAAGTCTGGATAACCTCTATGGTAGAAGGTAGCACAACGTTTTTCAAAGCAGTACATCTGCTAAACATATATCGTTTAAGTTCGGTGATGTTTGCTTTGATAGTGGCTTTCTCTAAACCGGTGCAATTATAGAAGGAGAAATCTCCAAGATCGGTTATATTATCAGGTACGGTTACTTCATGTATCTTAATGCAATGACCGAAGGCAAGCATACCAATTTTCTTCAATGTAGATGGGAAATTGATGGTTTTAATTTTGTTACACATGAAGAACGATGCAGCACCAATCTCTACTGTCCCTTCAGGAATATCGTAGTTGGCTGCCCGCATATTTGGGTAAGCAATCAGTTTGTCTCCATTCTTATCAAAGAGAACTCCATCAATATCTTTTAGCACGGAGTTGTCTTTATCTACTGTGATATACTTCATTCCTGTGCAAGAAAAGGAAGACTTGTTCGCCAAACTCGGTTACACTGGCAGGGATAGATACTGATGTAACTTTATTACAGCCTCCGAACGAATTGTCAGCAATGCCGGTAACAGTGTATTGTTTGCCTTGGTGGTTTATATTGGCTGGGATTGTAATATCGCCTTCAATAGGGTTGTTGTACAATGTTCCTGTAGCTTCTACAAGTTCGTCCATTTCTGTAGTAACTTGTACATATTGCTTTGTTGCATCTGTAATTTTGTAAAAGAGTTTGCCTTCTTTGAAGTCATAATTCTTTTGTTGTGCGCATATCTGTAAGGCTACTGATAGCAGGAATGCTATAATGGGTAAGGTTTTCCTCATAGTTATTTTTATTTTTTGCCACTTGTGTGGCGATAGTTTCTTTTAAGCGTATTCTTGTAACTTTTTCTTTAAGAAGAGGGGGAATGTTATTCTTCCTCATCTTCAGGGTCAGCCCACACCACTTGTACGCCTGATGCGAAGTCTTGTGTGCTTTTCCGAGTCTTAGGGTCTCGGCGACTTGCTGGCAAGAATTTACATTTCACTCCTTTTTACATTCTTTTTAATGTCGAAGTCTTCTTTATTTATAACAGGATCGCTTTTCTACTGTCAGATGAAATCGTCCTAATCCGTCGAGTACAACAGTGTTGCCAAGACTTAGATTATAACTAATTTCATCGACTAATGCCATAATAATGCCCGTAACTTCTCCGCGTGTGAACGATGTATTAGCCTGAATAGCTGCTGCAAGGTCGGCTGTTGATGTCTCTCCGTTGCTTACAACCCGTGCGTGCCATTTACCTCCACGATTGGCTTCTTTAAACTTACTTTGTTGTAGTCTGATACTTATTGCCATAAAGCTCTACTTTGTTAGTTTCGTTTTATTTTGTTTGCAAATATACTGAAATTATATTGCAAAAACAATAATGAAGTCAAAAAGCAAAGACCAATGCACTGACGCTTTGCTACGAGAGATATTGTTTTTACTGTTTTACCACTTTCTTATTGTTAATAATGTATATGCCTTTTGGCAATTTATTTAAGTTGTCAGATACACGAACTCCACTAAGTGTATAGGGATTTTGATTGGTCGTATTCACAATTGGCGTATTGATGGAAGCTGGATCTGGCGCGATAGTTACCCAATCTGTTACGACCTTATTGTCTTTTCCAAATAATGTGTAGTAAGTATATTCACCATCTTGAAACTCTTTCCAATATGTACCTGCAGGTCCAGTAACATCACAACCTCTGAACTCGGGCTTATTATCCCATACCCAACTGATGCTACCAGCATATTGATCATCGCTCATACCTTCGCCTTTGACGCGTACATTGCAATGGTTAAATATCCAATAGCCGTCACACAGTCCGTATTCTCCTGCACAAACTTCCAAAGTACAATCATTCACGGTGATAGAACCTCGATTAAAGATGCCTTTCTGATAGTCTTTATTACTTGCAGTCGTTGACGCATTTATTATAAGGCTACCATTACCCGTGAAAATAATACTATTGTCCCTACCATTCCATAATCCTACGCTCTTCTCCGTAGTAACAGAGTTGTTGCCAATGAGATGAATAGTTAAACTTTCACCAAGATTATAGATGCCTATTCCATAAATAGTCTCTGCTGTATTATGGATAGTTACATTGTCGAGTGCAAGAGTTTTGGTAGCAGGGTCATACTTAGCATTTCCCTTCACACCATCAATAACAGAAAGGTCGTTGCAGTTGTCAGAGGTAACTTGTGCACCGGCAATTATTAGTTCATAGTCTTCTGTCTGTGCCTGTGCCAGACCTGTCCACATTGTCGCCACTATGACGAAAACGAACGTGAGTAATGCTTTTTTCTTCATAATTATCTTGTTTTAATAATGAATAATAAAATGAATTATTCTGTTGGCTTCAATCTTTATATGAACAAAGTGCCTTGTCAGGCAAGTATAGGGTAATAGAAAGAGCAGCACCCGCACCGATAAAAAGATGCGGAGTTATGTTGTTTTTACTGTTTTTACTACTTTCTTACCATTTACGATATATATGCCTTTGGGCAAATTGTTAAGATCATTAGATATGCGAACTCCACTAAGCGTGTAGATGCTTTGCTGAGTTGTAGTTGTTGCAGTAGCTGGAGTGTTGATGCCTGTTGCGTCCTTAACGATAACAACCTTGCCTGTTACTTTTTCTCCGTTTAAAGCTACGCAGTGCATCGTTTCATCGAATGCTGCACCTGATGGTTCTGTAATTTTGCAACCTGATAGTGTGAGCGTTGCGAAGTCGCAGATAGAACCTTTGCCTGTCCCTTCGGCAGTTACGTTAGCATTTTTGATGACAAGGTTCTCAGTTTCGCCGTTAAATCCTGCAATGCCATACTCTGGACTTTTCACTTTTATATTGCAGTCGTCTATAGTTAGATTACCTTTATTAGCATAGATAGCACAATTCTTTTGGCATTCTGCCTCAAGCGAACCACCACCAGTAATGGTAATAGAGTTTTCGTACAGAATAGCCGAATTGTTCTCTGAGCATAGATAGTTGTCGCCTATAACCTTTATTGTCAGACCATCTATTTTAGACGAGATGGCATTCTTGTATTTATCTACCTTGATAGATGCATTCTTCAGCATGAGCGTCTTCGTAGCATTGTCGTACTTTACAGTTCCGCTCACACCTGTAATAAACGAGAGGTCGTTGCAATTGCGTGATGTTACTTGTACAAGTGCAATTGTAAGGTCGTAATACTCTTGAGCCTGCATTGCAGTTGTCCACATTGTCGCCATAATGGCGAGCGTAAAAAGATAGTAATGTTTTTTCTTCATAATCTTTTGTTTTTAATGTTTTATAATTAGATGAACTATTTTTGTAAGAGTTTAGGCTGCTCTGATAGAGTAGGGCAGACTGTTTGAGAGTCTTTAGTTTTTATTTCGCTGACAGTTTCGTCGTATCGTGGGCTGAAAAGTCGATAATTGTTAGACTATCGCTTGCAAATGTAAATCTTTTTGAGAAATGCAAACGATAGTCAATAAAAATGATAAATATGTGGTCAGAGGGTATTTCTAGTACATTAGTTTTCAACCCTACATAGAAACAGCGTGGGAGCGACGGACCATAGATATAGGAAGCATCGCGGTTCCAGCCTTTGTCTAAATCGCGCTGGTAAACATTGCCTATATTCTGTATGCCCGCATTGAGCTGCGCCTTTACTTGCTTGTAAATATCGAAGTCGTAACTTGCCTTTAAACTCAATGTGAAGAACGAAGTCGTACGCACTGCCACAGGCTTTTCTACGCCTGAACCTGCTGCGTGCCCTACGAGCATACGTCCATTATAGTTGCCTGAAAGGGCAATGGACAAACGCTTAATGGGCGACGACAGCATCGTGAAGTAGCCATATACGTTCGGTGTACGCAAAAACTTCTTTTCGGCAGGCGCATCTTCGTCCCATTCCACAGCATCTTTGTATTCGCTGCGCTGCACTGTGAGTCCGCTTTGCAAAGAGAACCACTTAGAGAATACAGCCTTTCCCTCTGCATTCATACCCCAGACCGTTGCCTGATGGGCATTGAAACGTTCGAGAATGCGAATGCCGTTTTCATCTCGTTCCTTCAAAACACGCTGTGCAAACACGTTGTTCAGGTGTGTATAGAAGGCTTCCACCAAGAAGTTGGTCTGCACACTGCCGAAGTTATAGTACATATCGGATGATAAACTCAAGCTGTTAGAGCGTTCTTCCTTCAAGTCTTTCGCCAAATAGGTCTTTATTCGCTCGCCACCTGCCATACTCGTATGCAAGTCTTCGTCGAATGTTTGTGGTGCACGGAATCCGCCTGCATAGGTTAAACGCAAATGGACGTTGCGAGTTGCGTTGAAGCGCAGATTCACTCGCGGACTGAAAAATAAGATGGTTGATGAGATTGTGCTTGTCGAAACGACCACCCAAGAGTATGCCCCAATGTTCGTTCTTCCATTCGTTTTGAAGGAACAAGCTACCAGTCCGCACGGTTTGTCGGGTAATGACATCGTAGCCGAGTGCGTGGTCTTTCAGTGCATCGTAGGTATATTCAGCACCCAAAGTAAGATCGGCAGGCATAAAAAGCAAACGCCCGAAGTTGTGAACAAACTGCATACCTCCCATTAAGTTCGTGTCGTGGGTCTTGCTGTAAGCCTTCAAAGCCTCTGCCTTGCTTTCTTCCGAACCGTCGCCCGCACCACCATAATAGCTATCGCGCGATACGGTTTGAAACGAAGCATAAGCCGTAAGATGGTTCAATCCGTTAGGAGTGAAGAGGTCGTAACTCAGCGAACCGCCATTGATATTATGGTCGAGTTTTTCTGCAATATTCGATTCGTGTACAGGCAGGTGCAGGTTGTTGCCACCACGACGATATTCGTTCAAAGCGTGGTATTGCAGTTTCAGCTTGGAATAGTTGTTCAATCGCAGGAAAGCACCCATACCAATGGTTTTTGTTGATTAGCTTGGGAAGGTCGGTAAAGCCGTCTTGGTCTCTGTCGTAACCGCCACGGTTATGGCTCTGCCCATAGACCGAGAAGCCTGCTTTATTGTTGCTTGACACGATGGAAGTGTTCACCGTGGTGTTGTTATCGAATGTCTTTCCTCCTTCGTAAGCCGTGAACGTATGCGCCAACTCAGCGTAATTGCTCAGTGGTTCTTTCTGTAATGATGTTGATGGTTCCACCTATTGCCGACGAACCATACAATGCCGAGCCTCCACCTGCACTACTTCTACCCGCTCTATCATATTGGCAGGTATTTGCTCCAAGCCATAAACGCCCTGCAAGGCTGAAAAACACGGGACGAGAATCGATAAGTATCTGCGAATAATGCCCGTCCAACCCGTTTATACGCACTTGCGAGAAGCCGCAATTGGCGCAATTGTCTCGGTGCGCACACCGGGCTGAAAGTTCAGACCTTGTGCCAGACACATAGAATTGGTGATGTTGAACGTGCGCGTATCTATCACGTTCACCAACGTTGGCGCGTTGCGTCGCAACGATATGCTGCGATTTGACGATACCACAACTTCGTCCAACGATATTTCATCAGTCTTCAATACAAAATCTGTTGTCAGCCTTGCATTCTTCTCCACTTCAATCGTCTGCCCTTTCAGCGTGGTATCCCGTGGCACGAGCCTCTATTGTTTGCTTGCCAAGCGGCAAGTCTTCCAGATGATAATACCCCTCCGCATTGGTAACGCTGACTATCATCGTACCCAGCACCTGCACTGCCACGTGCGGTATTGGCTCGCCAGTGGCTTTGTCAGTTATGTGTCCCACTACGTTTGCATTTGTTTTTAGTTCTTCGTTTGCATTTACTACTGTTGGCAACATAGCCAGCACTATAATAAACATGATTAGCCTTACTACATTCAGAGCTTTTATGCGCAGTTGTTCCATTTTATTTTTTTATAGTGTTTTATTTGTTCTAAAGTATTGAGAACCTTTGTTTTTCGTACAGCCTTTCATAGGTGTAAGTCTCACGATGCAAAGGTATTGCCATTATCTTATTCCTGCAATACCTAATATTTAGGATTTTATCAGTATTAAGCCCGTCATGGAAGAGACGTGTAAAAGTTCACAAAGCTTATAAGCTTTTTATTGATAGCTTATAAGCTTTTTACTGATAGCTTATGCTTTTTCATAAATAACTTATAGCTTTTTTCTTTCAATAGTTTATAAGGTTTCTTTAGTTTCTTCGGTCTGTTTGCTGGATTTGTTGTGGTATAAAACTTGTCTTCTGATGGCGGTTTCGATTGAAAGTCAATGGATATACTGAAGGATTAGGCAGATAAAGAATAAGCAGATACTTTATCTTAGACAGCACAGAAGGATACTTGTTCGGGAAATATCTCTGTCGAGAACTACAACGTCCTGTATCTATTCTATGGTGGACAATATCAAGCTACAGTTTGTAAAGTTACAACGAAAAACAAGGTGATACTTATTTCATATTTCAAACAGATTGTATATCTTTGCAATGTAAACAAAACTTTTGATGAGATGGGGGATGTAAGGATTGAAAAGGGAATCAATAAAAACAATGCCTTGCTTTTATGTAAATGGTCCAATGAACAAGGAAAAAGAGTTTCAGGAGCAATGGATGGGGCCTAAAATTTCTTACCCGCTGAACTATGGCAAAATAAAAGAACTGGAGAATGTATTTTTCGATATTCAACCAAGGAGAATTTATCGGAATGATACAGAAGTACGGATTGACAAGGATAACATACACATAGGTAGATTTGTAATAGATCCTCGAAAAACAGGATTGGGCTTGGGGACAAAGGCATTAAAAAGATTTGTAGATTTCATTTTTGGAAGTGATAATATTAAAAGTATTTCCTGACGGTCTTTGATTTCAACCAAAGGCAAAGAGAATTTATGAAAAAGTTGGGTTTGAAATCAATGAGGTAATTGAGGCTCCAAAGCTGAAATACATTATGAAGAGATACAGGTAAATCCGAATTTATCTATTTTCGGCGTAATGGACATTTGGTAGGCTGAAACCTCTCAAATGTCCTTTATTTATTACCTTTGCAGCATTTGAAAGCTTATGAATAAAAAAACTGTATATTCTGTAACAGTTCAAATGTTAAAAAGAATGGTCATCGGCGTAATGTCCAGATGTACTTTTGCAGGGATTGTGGCAGGCAATTTCAAAGTGGTCATCGTATAGACAATGTGTGTTTATGGAATGACTATCTGACCGAGAAACGAACTATTTCTGAGCTTTCCACTCTTCACAAATGTTCAGAAAGAACCATACGCCGTAGGCTAAGTTCAGTGGCAGACAGCTTCACTCCCATCTATCCTGAATCTGCAACAATAATACTGGACACGACCTACTTCTCCAAGACCTTTGGTGTGATGCTCTTTCAAGATGCCGCATCAGGCAGGATACTTCATCGCAGGTTTGTCAGGAACGAGACCAACCAGGAATACCTTGAGGGACTCAGATGCATTGAGGAGGGTGGAACTCGGATAAAGGCAGTGGTGTGTGATGGACATATCGGGCTTTTACAAGCTGTAACATCCTGCCCTGTACAGATGTGTCAATTCCACCAGTTGCAGATAGTCAGAAGGCTTCTTACCAACAATCCGCATTTGCCCGCAGGCATCGAGCTGCTGGCATTAATGAGAGCAGATGTTCTCTATCGGGAAAAGAAGAATTCACATCAGGCTTTGATAAATGGTGTGATGAATGGAAAGAGTTCCTCGATGAACGAACTCTACTAATCTCAGGCAAGACAACCTATACACATAGAAGACTGAGAAGTGCAAGGCGTTCGGTGAAGACACACCTTAAATGGCTATATACCTATGAAGAATATCCTGAATTAGAGATACCCAATACAACAAATCTATTGGAAGGATTCAACTCACAACTTAAAAGGGCATTGCGTAATCATAATGGAATGAAGGAGGTTAATAAAAAGAAGTTCATAGATGGGTTCCTGAATATAAAAAAGTAGGCTGGAATTACCAGCCTACCAAATGTCCATTACTAAAACACGAGAGGTTTTCAGCCTACCAAATGTCCATTACGCCTCTATTTCAATACGTAGTTTAAGAAACAGCAAATCTGTACATCATCGACAATAAGAAAAGGAGCAAAGTAACCCATAAAGAGTTGCTTTGCTCCTTTTGGAGTAGCGTGTGTCTGCAATATCTTTTATATAAGTGTAAGCACGTAAAGATAGATGACGGCAGCAGGAATTGCGATAAGCGACGAGTCGAAACGGTCGAGCATTCCGCCGTGTCCTGGGAGAATATTTCCACTATCCTTTATGCCAAGTGTGCGCTTGAACAAGCTTTCTGCAAGGTCGCCCCAAGTACCGAAGACTGCCACAACAATGCCAAGACCAACCCACTGCGGAATGGTCAGCATATTGGGTGCCGTCGGATTTTCGGTAAGATAACCTATCAGTACAGCCACGGCAATAACGAATATGCCACCGCCAATGCAGCCTTCCCAGCTTTTTGCTGGACTGATGCGTGGAAAGAGCTTGTGCCTGCCAAAAAGCGAACCTGAACAATAGGCTCCCGTATCGTTCGTCCACAGGAAGATGAAGATGCTTAAAGGCAAAAGCATATCAGCCATTATGTTGCCGTTCGCATCGTGCTGGAAAGCCAATACGTTAATCATGGAGAAAGGCAATGCTATGTACATCTGTCCCAACATGGTGTACGCCCAGTTGTTAATGGGGTTCTCGTTCTTCAAATACAGCTCGGCAATGATGAGATAGACAATTGTAAGAATGTAAGGAACAAACACGCTGAAGTCTTTTACATATCCCAACCGTAGCCCCGCCATTGCAACGAAGAAATACACGCCAGCCACAACCGAAATAAAGCGATTAACGCTGACACCCTCTATTTGCGAAACCAATCCTGTGTATTCCCACAAAGTCATTCCGGTAATTACAGCAAAGAGCACAATCATATAGTGCGGTGCCATAAAGCCTGCCACCATAACACCCACAAAGAGTACGCCTGTAATGGCACGTGTAACGAGATTCTTCTGCTTGTCTGTCATTGTGCTCTATTGTTTTTTGGTTTCAACATCATCTTCGGTGGTATCAACATTTGCTTTGTCCCCCACTTCTGCTTGTCTGACCGCTGCTTCGTGTTCTGCCTGTGCCTGCTTTACACATTCCGGCATTGCGTCGAGCGATAATTTAGTATTCTCTTCTGCATCCATCAGTTCCACTGTACGACTGACCCAAGGACGTTTACCAAATATTCTTTCAACGTCTTCAGCCATGATAACTTCGCGTTCGATAAGCAGTTGTGCCAGTTTGGCATGTCCTTCGCTGTGTTCAACCAATATTTCCTTTGCACGTGCATATTGCTCGTTCACAGTTTTTAATACTTCTTCGTCAATTATTTTGCCTGTTGTCTCTGAATAAGGTTTTTGGAAACTTGCATCGTTGTTATAATAACAGATATTTGGTAACTTGTCGCCCATGCCTGCATAGGCTATCATTCCGAATGCACTTTTCGTAGCCCGTTCCAAATCGTTCATCGCTCCGGTAGAAATATGTCCAGTGAAGAGTTCTTCTGCAGCACGTCCACCAAGTAATGCACACATTTCGTCGAGCATTTGTTCTTTAGTTGTAATGGGGCGTTCTTCGGGAAGATACCATGCAGCACCAAGAGCCTGACCGCGCGGCACAATGCTTACTTTTACAAGTGGATTGGCAAACTCGCAGAACCAACTGATGGTGGCATGTCCTGCCTCGTGAAGTGCTATGGAACGTTTTTTTCAGCTGCTGTAAGTATCTTTTGTCTTCTTCTCCAATCCACCGATAATGCGGTCTACCGCATCCAAGAAATCCTGTCTACCCACGGCTTCTTTGTTGTGGCGAGCCGCAATCAGCGCAGCCTCGTTACACACGTTGGCAATATCAGCACCCGAGAAACCTGGAGTCTGGCGTGCAAGAAGGTCTATATCGAGATTTTTCTCCAACTTCAATGGGCGCAAATGCACCTGGAAGATGGCTTTACGTTCTGGCAAGTCGGGTAAATCTACATGAATTTGACGGTCGAAACGTCCTGCACGGAGCAGTGCCTTGTCAAGCATATCTACACGGTTGGTAGCTGCCAATACGATAACACCGCTGTTTGTACCGAATCCGTCCATCTCCGTAAGCAGCGCATTCAGCGTATTCTCGCGTTCGTCGTTGCCTCCCATAGATGGATTTTTTTCGAGCGAGCGCGCCCCACTGCATCTATTTCGTCGATGAATATAATAGACGGTGCTTTCTCTTTGGCTTGTCGGAATGCATCGCGAACGCGGCTTGCACCCACACCCACGAACATTTCTACAAAGTCGGAACCACTCATGGAGAAGAATGGTGCGCCTGCTTCGCCTGCTACTGCCTTTGCCAATAATGTTTTTACCAGTTCCCGGAGGACCAACAAGCAATGCACCTTTAGGAATCTTGCCACCTAACTCGGTGTATTTCCGTGGATTCTTCAAGAAGTCTACAATCTCTTGTACTTCCTGCTTTTGCACCTTCCTGACCGAGCTACATCTTTAAAGGTAACGCCTAATTCGCCACCTTTTTCATATATTTTTGCCTTAGACTTTCCAACGCTGAACACACCTCCACCGCCTGCGCCACTGTTCATGCGTCGCATTATGAAGAGCCAGAAGCCTATAATCAGAATCCAAGGCAACAAGCCTACAATTATATCGGTAAAACCATGTTCGTCTTTATTCTCATAACTGTATCCTAAAAATCTTCTTTTGTTTGAGTGCTGCATTTAAGAAAACTTCAAGATTGTCTATAGAACCAATCTCTACCGTTATATAAGGCGATTTTCCAACTTGTTCTACGCCTCTTTTAAAAATGTCTCGCACGTGGTCGGGACGTACATACATTTGGAGCGTACTTTCCTTTTTGTTTATGACGACGCGTGTGGCATAACCTTTATTAATATAGTTCACAAAAGTAGTATAGTCTCTTGTCATACTTTCGCTTGTTGAAAAGAAACTATCCATACCTTTCGATGAAAAGAGCAGCACTAAAAAAATAAGTGCCATTACGTACAACCAGTTCATGTTGAACTTAGGCATCTTCGGATTGTTGTTTGGATTCTGATTGTCCATTTAATTCATTTAATAAAGATATAAAACTAACTTCTTCATGGCAACATTCTTAGTCCAAGTCTGCGATTTGTGTTAATGTTGCATCTTCCCACAGATGTTCAAGGTCGTAATACGCTCTTGTCTCCGGAATAAAGATATGCACAAGCACGTCGGCATAGTCTATTGCCACCCATTGATTAGTACCTAATCCGATACAATTGATTGGTTTTTCTCCATAACACTCACGAACGTAATCGCTTACTGAACCTGCTATGGCTTCCACTTGTTGTGGAGAATTGCCCTGGCATATTACGAAGTATTTACAGATAGTACCGTCAATCTCCGATAAATCTGCAATAACTATGCCACATCCTTTCTTTTTCTTGTATTCCTTCTACTATTGTGTCTACTAACTTTTTTTCTGTATTCATTAAAAATGCTTTATATTATTGAGTTGCAAAGATAGTGCAAATACGTTGAAGGACAAAATAAATTCATTTTATTTTGCGAATTTAAAGCAATCGCAAAGACGTTGTAGAGTCAACCAGCGAGTGCAAAATTATAATATTTTTTTCTGTAGAACTCGCATTTTGGTGTTTGAAAAATTTAGTTTCTGTCTTGGTCTCCTGTTCAATTTCGATACACCGATAAATTGTTTCTTCAAAACTTTTCACTAATTTTTGCATTTGCTGTTGGACTCTACAACAGGTTGACTCTTTAAGATAATATTAATTTTTTTCCTTTTCGATTATTTGCCTGTTTCAAAAACATATTTACCTTTTGCACAATATTTAGTTTAGTAATATTATATCAAGTCAATAGGAAAAAGGATACAAGATTTCTCTTTATTTTGTTTACTTTCCGTACCTCTTTTGTCAGCTGAGTAAAAAGGAGTAAAAATAAGAAAGAAATTTATTCAATAATAATATAAATAATAATGAAACAAAATCAGATGGAAAAAAACGGATTTATGAGAAGCCACAAGTTCAAACAATCGGCATTGAGCCGTATAATTGCTTTGTTGAACTTATCAGGTAATGGTGGGCATAATAAGGCGAACGATGACAATTCTGGACTCAATGCAAAACAAGCGTGGTTCGATGAGGAAAGAACAATTGATAATTAATAGCTGATAATTAAGATAATTAATAAGATAAATGAAAATTAAGAAGTATCAATTTTTAGGTGCAGTCTTATTGCTGTTGGCTACAGCCTGCACAAACGATAGTATGCAAGACGACAATACTCCGAGTCAAGAATTGGATACCGAAGGGCTTACGGCTTTTGTGATAGAAGACAACGAAGCGACTACAAAAGGTACAATGACCCGCACCACGGGTGAATACGACGGCTCGGGGCTGAATTTCTATTGGACGACAGATGATCCTTTGTGGGTGAACAAGGCAACAACAGGTACACCCGATCTTTTGCAAAGCAAGAAGAGCAATATCGCCGAACAACTTCAAGATAGTCCGATTATGGGCGGAGTGAAACGAGCTTCCAAAGCTTCCTTCTATTTCGATGGGACATTTACTGCCGAACAATATGTAGTGCGTTACACAGGAAAGAATGGAACAAAAGACAAGGTAACCATAAAGAATGTACAAATGCAGGCTGTGCCCAACGATGCAAGCCACATTGGCGAAAGTGGCGACTGCGGAACGGCGACTGCGAAAAAACAATTCAACACCCGTTATACGTTCATGCTTGACCATAAGGCATCTTACATGGTGTTCCTACCTTATAACACGCCAGGAGCTATAGAGGGAGCCAAATTGACCAAAATAAAGGTAACTGCCGATAAGGCGATTGCCGGTACGTTCGCTTTCAACGACAAAGGTATTGATACTTCTTCTCGCCCAGCAGTCTCTGATGACAATAAAAGTATCACGCTTAACTTATCCGGCAATTTTGCCATTCCTGCCGCTCCTACAAAAGAAGCCAATGCAGCCATCATGGTAATTGCTCCTGGTACCTACAGTACATTTACTGTGGAATACACACTCTATGATTCCACTACAGGGATTGGCGGCACTGTTACTAAGACTTACAGCGATGTAAAGTTTACTGCCGGACTAAATAAGAAAGTAAGCATGAATCTGCAGATACCTCTTTTCAGGAGCGATAATTACTATATGTGGGATGCTGCAGTGAATAAGCATTACTGGGCAGGGAACGAAACTTATCAGCCTACAAAGAATGGCGGTCATGACGAGCACTACCCCAAAACGGATTCCGACCCCCGTTGGTTCAACACCAACACAAAGCCAGGAACGCAACCATCGCTTGCAGCTTCTCGTAGCTGTGTAGATGCTCCTAACATCAATGAGTGCGTTTGGTATGTGAGGAAAGGCGAGCCCTATTGGGACGATACATATTTATGGTCTATGAGAGGGCATCTGTATAAAAGGAATGTGGTTCAAGAAGCTAAGCGTTATTGCGAAAGAAAACGAAAAAACAGTCGCTGACCTCAAAGAAGCCGATGATGAAGGGAAGGACTGGCGTCAAATTTCCTTTGGCGTAAATATGCCTGACACTAAAGACATTCAGAAAGGGACGCCCAATGAAATTGGCAAGTACTTCTTCCCTACCTGCTATGGGATTCTTTTGACGAGGGAACGCTCAATGGATTCAGGATTGCTGGTTTATACTGGTCAAGCACAGCCGACCGCTTTATAGCTAAACGTGCACACAATCTGTATTTCACAAAAACTACAGCAATAGTAAGTAATTTAAGAAATAGAAATTGTGGTTGCTACCTTTGGAAAAGTAGAGTAAGAGAAAACAGACTATATATAACAACACAGAAATTATTTCCGGGATTCGGCTTGTCCGAGTTCCGGAAATTTTAGTTTATCCCCCAAGAGTTCAGACAGATTTCCATTTCGAAGGAGACGCTTTGTCTTTCGAAAATAAGGTTATACTTTAACGTAAGTTCAGCGAATTGCCAATGCACGAATTCATCGTTCTTCAATCATCAGAATACCGCTATTCACGGTGTTTGGGAGCATCTGTATTTATCTGTTTCGTAGCGACGATTGTCGTAACTCCGTAGCGACGATTGCCGTAACCCCGTAGCGATGATTGCCGTAACCCCGAAGCGACGATTGCCGTAACCCCGTAGCGACGATTGCCGTAACCCCGTAGCGACAATTGGCGCAACGGAGTTACGATTTCAGGACTTATTCGGAAGAGGAATATTGCTGAAGCCATATCGTCTTTATTTCATCGAACTCACGTTACCTTAAAACCGAATATGTACTCTTTATACGATAATTTCAGTGTATATTTCCGTTTGTGAGAAATAATAATTATATTTGCAATACTATTACATCAGTGTTGATTACACTTAAGAACCTATACAGAAGGCAGTGAAAGGGAGTCGGCTGCCTTACCTTAACAAAATAGTTACTCCCCTATTTAATAACTATAATCTATTGGAAATATGGAGAAAAAGCATTTACATGTAATCGGTTTCTTGCTTGCGGCATTATTCCTGTCTATGCCTGCCAAGGCTCAAACACTGGAAAAATACGTACAAGAGGCTACGATTGAACCAACAAAAAGCACCCATGGGAAATTTACCTCCGGAACTGAAAGGGTTGGAGTTTGACGATTTCTATGGAGCAAACTATTTCCCACAGAAGGTGGGAGAACCCTACGCACCTATCTTTTATGTGTTCTATATGGACAATCAGTCGAACACTACCATCAATACGGTGGAATTTGAATATTGGTTCGACAACGACCGAACAAATGTCAAGTACAAGACACGCAACGATATTCAGCTCGCTCCGGGACAGTCGATGGAAGACGGTGTGGGCTTTATCTCGTTCGAAGCTCCGAACGACACACGCCCACACATCATTACCATAAAAGCCTTACAAGGTAAATGGTATGGAAGTAGATATGGGTGTGCGCGTAAAAGCCTTTCCGTCAATACTTTGTTGAAGGAACCTACCGTATGCCGACACACTATGTAGAGGTTTTTTTGCAGACCCTACCGACAAAAAGGCATACGACCTTTATCGTGGACTTGCAACAAGCATCGTAACCCTGCAACACAAAACAAAGAAGAAGAACCGCTACGAGCTGGTAACGTTCGTGAGCCAAGCCGGGGAAGCAACATTCAAGGCAAGCCAACAAGAAAACAAATTGGCAAAGATGTATAAGATTGGAGAAATGCCAAGAATGATGGTGAACAGAAACTTGATGACACCATACGGAACACTGAATAACCACACACAGCTGGAAGACCTCAGCACCTATTCGCCCGCAATGAAGATTAGTTCAAAAGTTACTGACGTTTACGAATACTTGCTACAACGTGGTTTCTACGGTCCTGCCTTTGCGCAAATGACCCCTTCTGTAACAAGGAACAGCGATGGAAAGTTTGTTTGCAACATCACCGGTCAGGTATCCGAGCAACAGGAAACAAAGGGTTTGCGTATGAATGTATATCTCGTAGAGAACAACTTTATTCCTGAAACCGATGAAGACGGCTACGTGGAAATCCCCGACGGCACCGTGTATAATAAGTTTGTAAAGATGATTAGCCCAGTGGAAGGCTACGAACTCAAGGTGAACAACGACCGCACATACACCTTCGCTACCGAACCGTTTGCCATCGAAGACTTCGAAGCTGACAAGTATCGCCTCGTTGCTTCCATCATAGACCCTTGCACCGAGCAGCCTTACTTGGCTTCTGTACTTCAGTCTTGCGGCATGAACGTTACCAACGAGCAACCTGCCGAGGTTACTATGACGACCACACAAGCATCTGGCGAAATCAGTTTTGCCCTCGCTGCGAAAGAAGCTAACACGCCTATTACTATCGACTGGGGCGATGGCGTAGAGGTGAACTACACACTTGGCACTGATTTCAGTGAGATAAAGTCGGACGTAAAGGGTACAAACCTAAAGATAAAGGGCAACATTACGAAGCTGAATTGCATGGCAAACAAGCTGAAAGTGTTAGATGTATCGAACTGTCCAAAGCTGGAAGTGCTGCAAGCTGCTTACAATTACTTGTCGGAACTCGATTTAACCCACAGCACCGAACTGCAAAATTTGGAGATATTCGGCAGCAACAGTATTTCGGATCTCGACCTTTCGCACTGCAAGAGCCTCATCAGGCTGGTGGCTTCACAAAACTTCCTGTCTGATTTAGATGTCAGCAAGTGCCCTAACCTTACATACGTGGACTGCTCTCGTATGAAGCGCATCACAGCATTAGACTTAAGCAACTGCCATAAAATAAAGAATATCATAGCCAACGAATGTGCTATCGATAAGCTCACCATTCCGCAAGATGCACCATTGGAAGAGCTTTCTTGTACAAACAACAAACTCACGAACCTCGACCTGACAGCATTCAACCAACTCAAGGACCTTAATTGTTCAGGTAATCCCATTGCATCGCTCAAGGTAAGCTCTCCCGAATTGCTGTCTTTGTACTCTATGCAAACCAAACTTACAAGCATCGACCTATCGAAACTCGCCAAGCTAAAGTTCCTTATGCTCAAAGGAAACGCAGGTATTACATCGCTCAATTTGGAGAACAATAAGGACTTGGAAGAACTTGGATTCAGCTCTTGCAAAGTAAACCAAATCGACTTGAAGCCTTTGAAAGGATTGAAGAAACTGTGGTGTAGCAAAAACCTATTCACAACGCTCGACCTTTCGCAGAACAAGGAAATAGCACTATTAGATGCAACCGAGTGTAAGCTCACCACGATTGCATTCCCCGAAAACAATTCGACCTTAGAAAAAGCACTGCTCTCCAAGAATGCTTTTTGAAGCCATCGCATTCGAAAACCTTTCTGCGCTGAAAGTCATCAACCTACGAACAAACAAGCTAACAAAGGCAGAACTGAAGGGCTTGAGCAGTTTGGAAGAATTAGAACTTTCTTACAACCAACTCCACAGCGTGAACCTGAAAGAATGTCCGAGCCTTAAACAACTCGGCGTTACTGCCAACGGTATGACTGCCTGCGAGCTCAACACCCTCTACAACCAGCTGCCAACTTTGCCAACAATGCCTAAAAAGTATAATCTATACAACGGTACAAAGAAGGACGAAGCCGCATTGACAAGCAAAACCTCTATCGCAACGGAGAAGAACTGGAAGATTTATGTGGAAGGAGATGGCAGTGGCTGCGCCGACGGAATAGACAATGCCGATGCCGACAACACGCTCTCCATTGTCGCAAGCGAAGGTTTATTGCGCATACACAGCCCGTTTGCCCAATCCACCATACGTGTTTACACCCTCGACGGAAAGCTTTTGGTACAACAACATCTTACCCATCAAGACACGACCATAAGTGTTCCGTTCGACGGAGCCTGCATTGTTCGCTGCACCGACGATGCTACCAACAATACAACGACGACGAAAGTTGTGCTTTAAGCACTTGTCATATAAATATAAAAGGAGAGTTGTGGAATGGTTCCACAACTCTCCTTTTATATTGTGTGTACAACTATTGGCTGCCATTCAGCTACGAATAATGTTTAGTTTACACCACTTTTCGTACAACAGAAACTTAATGGAAATCATCTGTTTTATAGGCAAGTAAAAGACGATAGAAGCGTAAAGATTTCACATAAAAGTAATATTCGATTAACTGTTTGGTTATCAAAGGTTTGCAATAGCGACTATTTACAACCTACGGTGTAAAAGCGGCTGTTTTACTGTTTAAAAATAATTCTTAAAATGTATCTAACTGAAAATAAAGAAGTTACCTCGCTGTAAAAACTAAACAGGTAACGATTTGGAAACGAGCGAAGTACTTTCTATCGCATATTTCTACATCAACAAAGAACGCTTGTTATTCTATTTGCAAAGATAATCATTTGCTTTGAATAACAAGCGTTTTTGATAAGATTTTCACTCTTTGCGTCATCTGTTGTTTGGAAAGATTGAAAAATGAGGAGAATGGTTATATTCCTCTTCCTCGTTTCTTCTTTTTCTTGGCTTGGTTTCTGAGTTTTCGTTGCCATACCGTCTCAGCATAATCATCGCCATGTGTCTGTGGATTGATAAGTCCACCTGCTCCCGAAATTATTTCTTCAGCAGCATTCAAGACAGTGCTTGCTACATTTCCTACGGCTTGTGCAATAGGGTGAAGTTTCGTTTGCTTTTTGTAGGCGGTGTGTACGAACGGCTGGGAGGAACAAGTTGATAGGCTGTATCCGGTTGGGGTTTGCTCTTTTTCCTGCTTGTGCGCCATTATTTGAGCTTTTGTCATTATCTCCTTTGTTTCGGCTTTATTGCCTGCTTCAAAGTTCTTTTGCAAAGAACGGTAGCCGAACTCCCTGCCGATTTCGGAAGCCTTGAAGCTTTGTCCATTGAAGGAGAACTTCAAACCATATACTTTGCCCTGCTTGTTCTTCATGCGCTCTATGGCGATGTCGTTCTTATTTAGGTCGTAAAGAAACATTGAATGCCCTGTGATGCCTGTTCCTTTATACTTTTCAAGCAAGGTGTAGCAAATCTTTTGTACCTGCTGCTTCGTTTGCTCTCTCGTAGGATTGGATTTTGCTTTCTGATACATCCTTTCAGCCTTTACTTCCTTTGCAATGGTCAAGCCTTTCGAGCGACTTATTTCCTCCGCCACTCTTGCTGCCCTGTTGCTTACAAAAGTGGTGTCATAGACCTCCCCATACAGGCTGATGCGGTTGGCAATGATATGGATATGCCTGTTATCGGTGTCCTTGTGCGTTACTGCTACCCATTGGTGGTTGTTAAGTCCCATTTGTTTGGCAAACAGATGGGCTATCCTCATAAGTTCTGACAGGTAGCTTTCTTTCGTCTTGTGGTGCGATACCGATTTCAATGCGGAGGAACTTGTTCCTGCAACGTGTGTTGTAATCGCTGACCACTTTCATTTCTTCATAGATAGCCTTCGGTTCTCTGCTGCAAAGGTTATGGAAGGCAATCCGACTGCCGAGCTTGCCCTCTCTGAAAATATACTCCAAAGCTGTACTGCCGTGGGCTATCGCCTTACATTTTCCTATCATTTCTCGTCATGTTTAAGACCTTATATATTTCATCGTCTACACGAAAATGAGGGTCGTAAAAATCGCTTAAATGCCTCTTTGGCACATAGCGAAAGGTTCTGTGTGATATGTACCCATCTCTCATCCTTGACTTTAATAAGGTTGGAAATCTGCCCATAGAACTTTCCCGTATGCTGGAGTATGGCAATGGCTTCCCTCTCATAGTCTGTCATCTTAGGAACAGCTACCACTTCGCCATTAAGGATCATTTCACGGCAGTATTCCGAGAACTTCCGTCCCGTGCTTTCCGCCTTTGACCTAATACGCTGCTTCTCCTCTCTTGTACATCTTATCTTGATGAACTCCGTCTTGTTCAACCTCGCTTCTTCTTTACCTCGTTGCTGCCATTTGGCAGTTCTGCTATCATATCTGTTCATATAAAAGTCCTCTTTTCTTTGTTTTCAATCTTGCTTAATTTCCGAACGCTGACCGATGAGAACGGAGTGATTACGGTCTAATCTCCCCGATAACCGAACGAGGGGAGCAAGCGCAGTTTGTGGGTACAAACTGACGTCTTGCAATGTCAGCTAACGAAACGTTTACGCATAAAGCGTTTTGTCGTCCAAAAATGAATGCTATGCATTCAGAAGATTAACTGTGTTCGTGGCATTCCCACCGTTCAATGTGTTCAGTAAAAATCTATTGTTGGTATTACCTTAAAACGGTCGAGGATTTTGAGTGAAAGGGACATCCTTTTACTCGATAGTCCTTGACCGTTTTTCTGTTGTTTACAGCTTCCTCCATTTTTCTATATCCTCACCGTATTCCTCCAAATGGATACGCACAAGGTTTTCGATGAAGCTCGAGACATTGGCCTTTATCTCCCAATCTACGGACAATGAAGTCCGCACGTTCCTGTGTTTCCCTGCTCAGATAGACCGCCTTTCTCTCACTTAGCTTTGTCGGAACGAGGAACGCCTGCTTGTATGCGTCGAGTGTCTCTTTTCTCATCTTGGCACTGATGCGTTTTTGAACGGTTGCATGCTCTGTATGCTGTGCAGGCTCGGCTGGCGTAACATACTTTATGACATGTTCTGTTCCTTGTTGTTTTTGCTCTTGAATATTTTTCATTCCCTTTGCTCGAAATTCAGCGACGGTTTGTTCACTTGAACTTTCAGCTTGGCTCATACTGAAAGATTTCCTGATGGTATTTTCCATTTCCTCATTGCTAACTGTTTTCTTTTCCATACCACTATCTTATTTTAAATTTGACTTGTTTTATCTTGTTGCTTGTATTTTGAGATTTCTCATGCTCATGGACATGGCTGACGTGAAAATCGTTGAGATCTTTGAAGTCTCCATAATACACAGCCATATCTTCTACCTTAAAACCTGCGTTTACAAATTCCTGCACAGCTTTTCGCCCTGCATCGTCATTGTCAAGAAAAGCACGAACGGAGGTTATATTTCTTTCATTCAGGTAGTGAATACTTCTTACAACATTACTCACGGAATTCATCACAAGGCATTGGTTGGTTACTTCCCCTTTCATTGAACAATACTCCGTTAATTTTTATGCTGCGTCAGCATCGAAACTAAATATCTCATTAATACTTTCTTTATTTAATGTCGTGTTCGGGTTTTTCTCGAACACGTCAATAATCGTTGCACATAGTAGGCATTGACCATCTGCGCTTTAAGTCGACCGATGGACGCCAAGTTCCTTGCACATGATTTTGGCCACATTGAGTGCCGTGAATGAAGAGTTGAAGGCAAAGTCAAGTTTTCTCTTGTCGCGTGCCTGACAATCTGTAAGGTCGAGGAACCGCTTTGCGTCGCGAAAGCAGAACTCCTCTTGGAACCGTGTGGTGTAATATTCCACCACGTCGCGTCCGCTCATGTTCTCATCCGTAGCGAAGTACAGACGGCGGACACCGTTGAGCAACTCGTGGATGACAAGCGAAACGACCCTGTGCAAGGACTCTGCACCATGCCTTGAGCGCATAAGCCTTGCCGGAGGTCTCCTCCAGCTCAAGCATTTCGACTTTAGACATATCGATGTTCCTCACGTCAATCTTGTCACTGCTTGACGCGGGGACGGCCGGGCTTTCCGTGGGTTCCCGTCCCATGTGTAGAACAAGGCTGCGTCAGACGCAAGCGGCTCACAACATGGAATCCCATCTTCATCACCTTGTCGATGAAAAGGCCTTTTGGAGAAGGCTGAGTCGGCGACAAGAACCTTGCAGATACGCTGCAGCCTTACCTTTGTCGTCCTCCAACACCTTGGCATACCAGTCGTACAGGCTCATCTCTTTTTCTCCTCGCCTTTTTCCAATGTGGTCTGCACAGCCTGAGCATCATACACTCATGCAGGTCCACGTCTATCACACCGATGCCGAGGATCTCAAGACCGTGCTTTTACCGCACCTGCACAGCCCGGACCAGAACGTACCAACGTATGAGGGTATGCTTCCAGCCTTCTTGATGAAACTTGGGTCATGACGATGGCATTGCGACCCTTGCCTTTTTGAAGGCGAAAGCACTCAGCCACATGTTCATCTCTAGCCAGTTCACGCTGCGCTCTGCCGTCTGCCGATAGCACTGCTCGCCACGATTGCCATAGCGTCCCATCTGCGTGAAATTGCATCTCCTTGGGATGACCACCAAAAAGAAAAAGCATTTCCATGACGTTTGTTTGAATACTTTTTTGTTTAACTTTGCTCCATCTTCAGCACTAAATGCTGCTTTGCAGAGTTCATATATCGGCTAATCAAGTTGGTTATCAGCATAAACTTTATTGTCTTTTTACATCTATAAAGTTACTGAAAATCAATGAGATAGCTGATTTTATTATGTTATATATTGTTATTTAATCTACTCTTTTTCAGAGACTTATCATGTTTTCTTTCTGCACAATTTCTGTTGGCTTTTGGGTGAAAAGCTTCATAAACTGCGAAAATTTAACGGACTATTGATTGAAAGAAAAGAGAGAAAGTCCATAAAGCCCTCGAACAGACAGACGGGCTGTGCCTTGTCCTCAAATATCGGAGTGATATTCTTCGGGGCAATCGTTCCCTTTGAACGTATTGTTGTCCCGAAGTTCATAACCACCGAAGAATTGACAAAGCCGATGGCTTCATGTCTTCTTCCCCTTATCTCGTAACTGATACATTTAAGAAAGGGTGTTGCCTTTTCCAAATCAATGCAGCGTTCCTTTTTGAGGTACTCCTGCAAATGCGGCGGCAAGGTGTCTGATAGGCATATCAGTCTCCTTGTTCCGCTTGCCGTTACATGCTCTCTTTGATTTGAACTGATGGGTGTTTCTCTTTGGAGAATTGAAGCTGTACGCTGTATGCTCTAAAGCGTTCTGTCCCAAACGGCAGATGGCTTCCGAGAGCGTGCAGCCTTCCAAGCGCATATAAAGGTCAATAATGCTTCCACCTCTGCCTTCGGCATAGTCTATCCAAAGGTTCTTTTCCATATCCACCTTGAAACTCGGATGTGTTTCCTCCCTGAGCGGTGAGCGGTACATGGCATAGGTAGGTGTTTTACGGACAGGCCTGATACCTTTCCTTTCGAGATACTCCATGATGGAATATCGCTTGATAAGTGATAAATCTTCTTCTTTCATTGTTTTGATACTTTAATAGGTTGAATGATAATTATTTATGCTTGTCTGTTTTATGGTTTTACCGTTTCCAAAGTTTTTCCCCTCCAAACTTTTTCATCTTTCTTCTTACTACATACTATTCTGTGATAAGTGATTGATAATCAGTATTACTTTGTAGTATAAGACAATACTATACATTCTACTACATTTGGCTACTACAAGTTTGAAGGAGCGGACATGGCAAGATTTTCCTAATCTTGTAGACATAGATGGGGCTTCCACCGTTTCTTCGTTTGCTCACCTTTATGTATCCTGCTTTCTTCAAGGCTTCGCCCATACGCTTGGCAACAAGTGGTTGGTGAGTATAATACCCAAATAGGTGAGTATCTCCGTAGTAGTCATTAACGAATAGTTTTCATCCTCCGTTGGCTTTTCAAAGCAACGCAGCAAAAGTTCCATCTCAGCGGTTTGTACCTGAAAGTCTTCACTCTCCCTGTATAGTTCAGCAATCTCATCATCATCAAACCAATAGCGAAAACCTAACTTTAACAGGGCTTTGGCTTCAGCATAGACATTGTCCATTGAAATACGCTTGGCTTTCTCTATGTCTATGGATAGAACTTCAAAGGGCAGAAACCTTCTGCTGCCTGTCGGGTCTGTAAGAAAGTCATTGCCGTTCACTGATGCCACAAAGCTTGCCAAGTGGGGATGCTCTTCTACATACTTGTCGTAGGGCATGCGGTATTTGACCATCGGACAGGTGATAAGGTTCTTCAGTTCGTTCTCGTCCCGCTTATTGAGGGCTTTGAGCTGGTCATCTATATTTACGATAAGGTTCTGACCGATATAGGTAAGTGTGTCCTTTTCCTGCGGATATATTTTTCCTGTGTAACTGTAACCGTGCAGTGCTGGGGGACAGAGCAAATCGAGAAACGTCGTCTTGAACTTGCCCTGCTCGCCTGTCAGCACGAGGCAGGTATGGTTACGACACTCGCGGTCGTCCATCGCATTGGCAACCACCGCCACGAGCCATTTGGTAAGATACGGCAACCATTTGTTAGAATTACGGACGACCACACAACTTGCCAAATCAGGAATTGCTTTTGGTGAAAAGAAAGTAAGAACACTACTACCACTGTAACTACCACCATTGCTACAACCATCACCTATATCTATCAATGGCAACCCTTTTAAATACTCCTGCACGGGATTGATACGGGGAGAAAAGCTGCTTTCAATGATGGAATAAAGGTTCTCGGCAGAAGTCGCTATGCCTTCATCGCAATCAAGTTCCCTGCGAAGTGTGTTGATTTCATAGCGACCAACCTTTACAAAACTACTATTACCCTTACTGCGATATTCGGTTCTGCCCAATACCGTGTTGTATCTGAACTCGTAGTGTGTGGAGAGGTAGTTTTCTATCTCTGCGTTCTTGGAGGAACTCCTCATTCGATGAGGATTTCTCCTGCTGCCTGTATTGCCTGCATCTGCGTTCTTTTTCATTATTCCCTTGAATTGGTTTCCAAGAGTGAAGTTAGGGTGAGAATGCGTAACTTCCAAGCATTCAGAGCCTTCTTGCATAATGTTGCGCTCGTCTGCTACAAAATTCTTAGGGGAACAGGCAACCAAGAAGAGCATTTATCGCCTCATTAAGCAAAAAACGGATGACAGGAAAGAAAGGTTAGATGAAATACGATTGTCTTTGTTTGCTTTCAGATGCAGTCTTTTGCTCCAACTATCTACAAACTATTGATTGGAGCATATTTTATATCGGATTACTGTGCCAACCTATTCCACTATGACGCCACAAGCTGCCACTTGAATGGAAAGTGATGGAATAAGAAATATCCAATATTAATTTTGCATAAGACAAGCTGCGCTCGGCAAAGGATAAGTGAACTTTCCTCTGCACTCGCTTGGATTGTCTTTGCAATAAAAGAAAAAAGACGGGGCAGGAAAACGCAAATGCGAACCGATGAAACGGATTGCTCTTTTCCTGATAGTTCCCGATACTTCCCTGCTGTTCCCCACGGCTTTGAGAGGTGTACGCACGCCATTATCTTTGCCGATGAAAACTGGAAAGATTTGAAACAACAAACAATAACAATATAAAATTATGAACTATTACATCATTACAGAAACCAATTGGACAAAGCTTCGAGATGAAATCTTGAGCCTTGCCGAGAGTTGCCACAAGGCATTCGGAGAGAAAAGCAAGCATACGGACTGGCTGCACAACGGCGATGTGTGCCGGCTGCTGAACATCAGCAAGCGCACCTTGCAGCATTATCGTGATACGGGTGTGCTGCCGTTTACGCAAATCGGGCACAAGTGCTATTACAAGCGTGAAGATGTGGAAACATTGCTTCTTACGAAATCGAACAAACCTAAAAACAGACAGATATGATGGAAACAGCAAGAGACTTGAACATGGAGTCGGACGAGATGCAGTTGGTCGTCTCAGCGTTGAGAGGTGTAGGTAAACGAATAGTAGAAGTGGCGGATACACACAAGCCACTCTTTGCAGGCGAACTTTTCCTAACGGGCAAGGAAGTGTGCGAGCGACTGTATATCAGTCCCCGTACCTTGCAGGACTACCGAGACAGGAAGATTATTCCCTACACGCAGTTTGCAGGAAAGATACTCTACAAGGCTTCGGACTTGGAGAAGATGCTGGAGGAGAATTATCAGGGTAGTCAGACAGGATAAAGGCAATAAGCGTATATTGGTGAATGGATAACGGCACTTGAGCAGAGATATATCTGTTTCAAGTGCCGTTCGTTTATTGGTAAGTTCTTCGTTTAATCATTTTTCTATTCTGCGGTAAACTGTTGTCCTTTATATTCTTCTTTAAACTCCGTAACCGTCTGTCCTGTTTGTTTTTTGAAGAAACGCATTAAATGTCCCGGCTCCGAGAAATTGAATTCGTATGCCAATTCACTGGTAGTTTTGTCAGTGAATAGTATTTCATTCTTGATTTCTGCAAGCAGACGTTGTTTCAGCAGATGTACGGCCGTTTGCCCATATTGTGCCTGTACAGAAGCATTCAATGTGATGCGGCTGATGTTCAGCATGGCTGCATAGTCGGCCACTTGCTGGTATTGGCGAATATGTTTCTCTAAGAGTTGTTTGAACTCAAAGGCATGGTGGTTCTTGGGGGCATCAAAAGGCAGATGGTATTGAGCAGAATACCTACGATTAAGGGTCATGAGCAGATAATGAAGCAAGGATACGATGATGTGATAGCTGTCGGCAAGAGGATGGTTGAGTTCTTCTTTTTATCCGCACAAGCAAACGCTCGTATTCTTGTTGTTCCATAGCTGTAGCCGACAGATAGGGTGGGAAATCTGTTTGGTAGCAATAAAGCAAACGATAAGTAAAGAAAGGATCGGCAAGATAGGTTGAAAGAAAATCATCACGGAAAATAAGGAAACGATAATCCGTTTGGCTTTCATCAATGTGCCACTCCTGATGGATGTGCGGCGAAAGTATCAGCACCGTATTGTCTTTCAACTCGATATATTGAAAGCCATAACGCAGCCACCCGGATGCTTTCCTAAAGAAAAACAACTCGAAGAAGTTGGTTTTGAAAGACGGATACTCCATCAATACGCCCCGCAAACGCTCGTGCGTATCGGTATTGATGTTGAAGTCTACACCACATTCCGTTTTGCAGAAAGGAATTTGTGTAAGTTCTTGGGGATGACTCTCTAATTTCATGCAACAAATGTACGAGTAATTAATGGTTTATCAAAATGGTAGAGCATATATTATTAATGGTAGAATGTGTCTTTGTTTTATGCACTACCTTTGCACTCGTAATCAAAACAAATAGCATTATGAAAGAAATTAAAATTGTAGAAAAAGGTGAGAACTTCACCACGGTGAACGTAGGTAAGTTGAATGAAATTAAGGAATATGAGTTGGCTATGGGCAATTTCTCTATCCCGGGAAAGATGTTTGCCGGACATGCACTACAAGCAACAGGCGCAGAATTGTCTTTCCAAAGTCTTGCAGCTGGGCAGGATTATGGCACACGCCATACCCATAAAACCCACGAAGAGCTTTATTTCATTCTTAAAGGTGAAGGCATTTTCGATGTAGACGGCAAACGATTTCCCGTTTCAGAAGGAAGCATCGTGAGAATTGCGCCCAATGGCAAACGTGCTTTCAAGAACACAGGCAGCAGCGAAATGCTCGTGCTTTGTGTACAATATAAGGCAAATTCGTTCTCTGATGATGATGAACCACTGAAGGATGCTATTATGCTGGAAGCCAATGTTAAACTTTAATTGTTAATAAACAATGAATATCCAGCAAATAAGAAATGCAACGATAATCGTTGAATATGGGGGAAAGAAAATTCTGATCGACCCCATGTTGGGAAAGAAAGGCTGCATGCCTCCTTTCCCCTTTTAGTAGAAATCAACATCTGCGCAACCCACTTCATGAACTACCTTTTCCTGTAGAAGAGATGCTAAAAAGGTGTAGATGCGGTGTTGCTTACCCATCTACACGATGACCATATCGATGAGGGCATGGCCTATGAAATGATGCCTAAAGATATGCGATTTTTTGTGCAAGACGAAAACAATCGGCAGGTGGTGATGTCGCATGGATTTAATCATGTGGAAGTTGTCGGCGACAATACAAGGGTTGGGGAAGTGAGCATACAAAAGGCCGAAAGCCAGCATGGTAATTTCATCATGAAGTATCCCTGCCGGACATACAGCGGGTTATGTATTCACTCATCCACAAGAAAAGACGCTCTATCACGCCGGAGATACCATCTGGTATGCTGGTGTGAAGCGCAATTTGAAGCGTTTTCGCCCCGAGGTTATCACCCTTAATGCAGGTGGCAATGGCTTTCGCTTGGGTGGACGCGCTATTATGAACGATGAAGATGTGGTAAAAGTTGCTGCAGCTGCACCTGATGCAAAGTTATTTGTGACGCATCTTGAAGGCGTGAACCATAATAGCAGTGACGCGTGAAATGGTGAGAAAGCGTGCGGAAGTGGCAGGAATTTTAGACCGCGTCTTTATTCCTGAAGACGGTGAAACGGTAGAGGATTTATAAAGAATAAAGGAAGAAATATGGCAAAAACCCTCATTGGAACGAAAGAGGTGCGTGGCATCATGACCAAGTCCAACCTCCCTGTTGGTGGCTATTCGGTGATCCATACGTGGGTTGCACCCATGCTTGCAAGTATTGTTACGTCTCATTCATGAAGCGCTTCACAGGACATAAAGAAGAATGGGGCACTTTCTTAGACGTGAAGCATTGGCCTGCAATCAAGAATCCGAAGAAATATGCCGGACAACGCGTGGTTATTGGATCAGTGACCGATGGGTATAATCCCGAAGAAGCAACGTTCCGCAGGACACGTAAACTGCTTTGAAGAGCTCAAAGACAGCGATGCGGAAATACTCTATTTGTACAAAGAGCGACCTCGTGTTGCGCGACCTTGACCTGCTCCGGCAAATGAAGAAAGTCACCGTATCGTGGTCAGTCAACACGCTTGATGAGACATTTCGTGCCGACATGGACAAGGCCGTGAGCATAGAGCGGCGCATCGCAGCCATGCGAAAGGTCTACGAGGCGGGCATCCGAACCATTTGTTTTGTGTCGCCCATCTTCCCTGGCATCACCAATTTCAAAGCTATTTTTCATGAAGTGAAAGATATTTGCGACCTCTTTTGGCTTGAGAACCTCAATCTGCGGGGTGGTTTTAAGGCTAACATTATGGGTTATATCAAATCATACTATCCCCATTTGTTCCCACTTTATGAAGAAATCTATTTGCATAAAGACCGAACATATTGGAAGCAATTGGAGCAAGAGGCCGCGGAAATGGCGCAGGATGCTCAATGTAAGTATGTGGATAATGAATTGCCTTACGAACGAAGTCCCAAAGGACATCCCTCGATAGTGAATTATCTTTATCACGAAGAAATCAGAGGGTCAGGAAATACGGGTAAAAGGAATGTTATGCAATAAAACAGATGCGTATCTCTACTGTTGATAGACTACTTGGAGAATAACTACTTATAAGGCTTTCGGTATACTTGAAGGCCTCAAAAACATAGTTGTGTGTAGTTAGACGGTAGTAATAACCATTCCTACTTTCTGACTACAATACCAACCCTTTCTCTTTCACTGTATTATCCCTTCTTGTAGTAATGTAGTAGGATAATATCGGTGAAAGAGAAAAGTATATCAATTGATACTGCCACTTCCATATAGGAATATCTGCTCCATCACGGATGCAGGACGTTGTAACTCTTGGCAGATGTATTTCCTGAAGAAGTATGCTTCCATGCTGTCCAATTGATAAGATAAAGCGATGATGGTTGTGAGCGGATAAAGCGGGGTATAACCTTTTAACTGCTCATTTACGAATACTTCCAGCTCCCCTGCGTCCCTTTCTTCGGGATACAGGGAAGATGTTTTGAGGAGCAGTTGCAATCGATAATTGAATTTCCTCTATGTTACACCGAAGAAACTTACGAGCTCACTCTCTGTCATGGCGATTCCACCTTTGCCTTTGCGAATGATTTGCATATTGTTGCCCCACTCGAAATAGCTGCGCTCTCTTTTTGTTTGATGGTGATTGACATTCATACGGCTTCCTCCTTTGTTTCTTTCTTTTGATATTTCCTTATCAGCCTGTCCATATCCTCCGAAATCTTATTGTCGGTTACTTGTGCATAGATTTGGGTGCTTGATATGGAAGCGTGTCCCATCATCTTGGCAATACTCTCGATAGGTATTCCTGCACTTAAACTCATCGTGCCGAACGTGTGCCTCGCCATGTGGTAGGACAACCGTTCCCTGATACCGCAAGCTTTGCCTACGATGCTCAGCTTTACGCTCATCACACTACGGCTGCAATTAGTTCGGAAGATAAAGCTGTTATCTTTTTCTTTCACCGTCTTCCGTTCTTCGTTTCTTTTCCTGCTCCGCCTTGCATTGATTGATGATGGCCTCCCGCTATCGGGTGCAGGGGCACAATAAACTCCACCTTTGTCTTCTGCCTTTCTTTACGGATATATTTCTGTCCGTCTGCTGCCGTTTGAATGTGTCCCAATTGCAAATGTTCCATATCAGCAATAGCCAAGCCCGTAAAGCATGAGAAGATAAACATCCGTCTTGCTTGTTCTGCTTCCTTATCAATTACTCTCAATGCCATGAGTTTGGCAACATCGCTCTTTTGCAAAAAGCGTATCTTCTGTTCCGTTTTTCTCATACTTGGCATTCTCAAAAGGATTACAGCGAATGATTCTCTGGCTGACCGCACGGTACATCAACCTACTCAGCCAACAAAGGTAACGATTCATGGTTGCTGTTGCCAAGCCTCGTCTTTTCAGATAGAAACGGTATTCTTCAAACAAGTCTTCCGGTATAGTGGCTATGACTATATCCGTCATTCCCTTATCCTTTACAAACTCCGTAAGTAACTTATCTGAATAGAGAAGATTCTGATAGGTTCCCTCAGCCCTTGACTTGCCCACGCACTCTTTAACGGATTGCAGTTCGGCTTTGCTCATGGCAAGAAGCGTTGTCGGTGTGGTGGCTATTCCCTGCAAACGGTTCTTAAGTAGTTCCACGCTTACCACTCCGTCCTTTATCAGAATATCCTGATAGGTCTTCTCTACAAGTTCCTTAAACTCGCCGATTCTTTGATTGGTCTTCTTGTCGGTTGTCAGTCCTTGTTTGCTGTTCCACTCGGAGGATTTGCACTGCTCGCCTGTGGTGATGGTGGTACTTTTTCCGTCTATGGTGATACGGCAGAGAATGGCGGTCTTGCCGTCTGCCTTTATTTTCTGTCTGTTGATGTAAAACAATATCTTGAATGTACTTCTCATAAAAAATCTTGGTTAAATGGTTAAACGTAAATCTTCTGTGAAAGAAAGGAAACGGTTAAACTCCTCAAAGAGTTTCTGCGGTGTTACCTTTGCATAACGTTCGGTCATACTTACGTTCGTATGTCCAAGCATCTTGCTGACTGTTTCAATAGGAACGCCCTGCTCCAAGGTGATAAGCGTGGCAAAGGTATGTCTTGCAGTATGCGATGTAAATGGAAAAGAAATACCTGCCCGTAATCGCAAGGCTTTAAGACAGGACTGATAAGTGGGATATTTGATATGGGGATCAGTGTTTCCCTTTCATCGCTGTGCATTTTCTCAATTAATCGAACTGCTTCCGGCAACAACTTGATACGACAAAGCACACCCGTCTTCTGTCGGATGAACTTCAACCACAAACTGCCTGCATCATCATGGACAAGATGCTTTTTGCTTAGTTCCATCAAATCACAATAGGCTGCACCGGTATAACAGGCGAAGAGAAACACATCACGAGCAGTTCCCATTTCTTTTTCCAATTCACCAAAGCAGATTGCTTTCAGTTTGTTCAATGCTTCCTTGTCAAGTGCCTTGAGTGCTTTCTTGTTTCCGCGTTCTATATGGACTTTGTCAAACAGAAGCGTATCAGCCAGTCCCTCACGATAAGCCAGCCTGCAGACGGTTTTCAAATCGGCAGCAACTCTGAAGAATGTGCTTTGCTGATGACCGAGTTCGCCGAGACAGAATGCCTGCAACTCATAGATAAAGCTTTCTGTCAACTGCGAGAATGCTAAATCCGAAACATGATACTTCCTCTGAATAAACTCCTGCAACCGTTTTCGAGTGGAATGATAGGCGGACATAGAGTCCCTCTTGATGTCTATACCGATATGGCTTTCCTTCTCCTTGATGAGCATATCCAGCCTCTCGATGAGCATACATCGTGCCTGCACACAGCCTTGAAACAGTTCCTTTACATCGGTTGCATCAAATGGCTGTCCTTTGGCAATCAACGATTGATAGGCAGATTGAATGGAAAGTAACAGGTTCTCCAACCTTCCGTTAATCTCCACCGCCTCACGGCTCTTACCATCCATCCTGCTCTCACGTGGATTCCATAAATCGGGATTGCAGGAAAGCTTACAACTGAACTGGGCAATGGAGCGCCCAATGGTAATACGTCCCATAATCGGGGCCTTGCCCGACTTGTCCAAACCGCTCTTTTTAAGGTAGAGCAACACCTTCATCTTCTCTGTTTTCATACGCTTTAATATTTGTGGGTAAAATTACCCGAATTAAAGCGTTCCTCACATACGCAGAAAACTGCCGACCAAAGCAACAGCCACACGAGCGAAAATATTTCAGTTACCGAATATTACACCATCGTTACCAACATCAAAACAAGGTAACACTCTGGTAACTGAACTTCTGCCTAAATCTGCATGTTTCTGCCCTTTACAAACAGAGCAGTATTATGCCAATTTGTGTATTTCCTCCTCATTATCAGTTAGTTTACATCAACTTCGATATCTCTTCTTTTTCATTGATTAGTTACGGTGTAAAAGCGGCTGTTTTACGAAGGAAAAGCGTAGGTTTTGCGTTGCAAAAGAGCCGCTATTGCAACACAAAAGCGTAGGTATCGTTTCTCGTTTGTGTTTTCCTTTACAAATTGTAGTGGCTTTACGTGCAAATTATACTTGCATTTAGGGATAGAATTTATTCCATTCTTGAATATCCAAGAAACATTTATCTATCTTTTATTCTGTACTTTCAGACATATCAACACCCAGTTCTTTAAGAAGCTTGGGTGCATCTTCATCGCCATATTCAGCTGCATTTTTATACCATCGTATGGCTTCGTCTATGTTCTTCTCTACACCATCGCCATGTATATAACAGTTTCCGATATAGAACATAGCCCATGGTTCGCAACTATTAGCAGCTTTATAGAGCCATGCTAAGCCACGTTTCTTATCTGGCTTTTCGCCATTCCAGCCTTCAAAATAAAGAATGCCAAGATAGTATTGCCCTAAAGCTGAACCTGCATAAGCAGCTTTTTGATACCAATGTAACGCACTCTGAGCATTGAATGCTACGCCCAAACCATAGGCATAGCATCTTCCAAGACCAGTATAAGCATCTATATTGCCAGTTTCGGCAGCCTTTTGATAATACTTAAAGGCTGTATCATAATCCTCATTATCGAACGCTTCGTCGGCTTTTCCAAGCAATTTATCTGCTTCGGTTGCGGGTTTACCTACATAATTGGTAGCCACTCTGTGCGGGACTTCTTCTTGCGCAACACCCACTAAAGGCAGAAACAGAGCACAGAAACCAAGAAGTAATCGTTTCATATAGGATAAAAGGCGTTACATAAGGCGGATAGCAAGCGGTTCAACCTTAATGAGATGACGCTTATAAAGGTCGCCAACAGCTTTCTTGTAGACTTTCTTTGACACTTGGAAAAGGCGTCTTATGTCTTCCGCATCGCTTTTTGTCGCCAAGGTTGCACACGCCACCGTTGTCCTTCAAGTATTGCAGAAGCACTTCGGCAAAGTCTTTTGCATATTGCTGCCCTGTTGGTTGCAGCGTGCAGTCAATCTTTCCGTCTGGTCGAACTGTGGCAATATAACCTTTCATACGGTCGCCCGTGTGGACGTATTGGAATACTTGGTCGTCATAAACAAGTCCAGGATACTTGTTGTCGATGATGACTTTGAAACCGAGTTCGGTCTTTTGCCAAATCATCAAATCAACCTCCTCGCCTTGCTTGTACGTTGGTTTCTCTTCCTCGAAATAATGTTCCACCTTCGCCGATGCCACCAAACGGTAGGTCTCTTCGTCAAGATATACGTGCACAATATACGATTCGCCTATCTGCATACGTTTCTTCTGCTCGCGGAACGGACAGAACAGGTCTTTCGTTACGCCCCAATGAAGGAATGCACCATACTCGTTTACCCACGAACACTCCAAGTATGCAAACTCGCCTACTACGGCAAGTGGCTGCTCGGTTGTAGCAATGGGGCGTTCTTCCTGGTCGAGATACACAAAGACACGTAGTTCGTCGCCTACCGAAACGCCTTCGGGAACATACTTCTGAGGCATCAATATTTCGCCTGCACGACCACCGTCAAGATACAATCCGAATGGGTCGCCATTGCCTTCGCGCAATGCTACCTTCAATACAGTCAGCGTATTGTAATCGCCTATCTTTAGTTTTGCCATTTGTTATTTCCTTTCTTACTTTATTATACTGCGCTGGCTTCGCTGCCCTCTCCCACTATGCGTCCGTCTTTCAAGTGTATGGTGCGGTCGGTTAATGTAGCCAACGTTTCGTCGTGTGTAACGATGACGAAAGTTTGTCCGAACTTATCGCGCAATTCGAAAAAGAGTTTATGCAGCTCTTCCTTGTTTTTCGAGTCCAAGCTACCTGACGGTTCGTCTGCAAGAATTACGGCAGGATTGTTCATCAGTGCCCTTGCCACTGCCACACGCTGCTTCTCTCCTCCCGAAAGTTCGTTGGGTTTGTGGGTCGCACGGTCGCTCAGACCCATAAATGCCAACAGTTCCTCGGCACGGCTGCGTGCTTCTTTGGGTTTCATACCTGCAATATAGGCGGGAATCATAATATTCTCGATTGCCGTAAACTCTGGTAAAAGCTGGTGAAACTGGAACACAAAGCCAAGATGCGTGTTGCGAAACTCGCTTAGTTTATTGGTCGATAGCGTGCTGGTTTCTATGCCGTCCACTACGACAGAGCCACTATCGGGCTTATCTAACGTACCAAGAATTTGCAGCAACGTGGTTTTGCCTGCTCCCGAAGGACCGACAATGCTCACTATCTCGCCTTTCTCAATGCGCAAGTCAATGCCTTTCAGCACTTGCAGCGAACCAAAACTCTTAGTAATACCTTTTTATTTCTATCATAATTCTATCTTATTTTCTTTTGCATAAAATCACGGACTACATCGTAAGCACTGCGTTCTTCGGTGTGTTGCGACTGTGCAAACGTCATTCCGTCCATACGGTTGCCATACTGGTCGGGGAATATTATCATAAGCGTCTTGCTCTTGAAGAAGCGGTTTACTTCTTCTGGAATGCGCTCCATAGCATTCTTATAAGATATTGTGCCCTTTCGTGCCGTGACAATCACGAATAAATGGTCGTCTTCTACCTCAGTTGCCAACTGTGGAAGCTCGTTCCAATGTTTCATTTCTGCATACTCTGCCCGCACATTGGGGTGGCGATTGCGAAGATATACCGTAATTAGTTCGATGGTTTCCTGGCGAGCGTGGAATACAATACGGCAATCGCTGTTCGATGCCAGGCGTGCTATTCGTTCCAACCAACGGTAAAAACCAGGCTCAAACTCAGCTCGTGAAGGCACAACAACCTGTATTCGGCGAATTGTATTCAGTGGTTGCACAATGCGCGCAATCGTTATTTGTCGGCTCAATCCGTTATACAGGCTCTGCGTAAACTGTCCCCAAAAGCCCTTCGATATAGCCTGTCGGGCGTGCAGACCCATTACTATTTCCGATGCTTGAAACTCTTTGAAGGCATGTTTTATACCATTGGCAATGTTGGCAGCTATGCGTACCTGCGTTACCATCGGCACATTGGCAGACGTTGCCTGCTTCTGTAGATGTTCTAACAAGCGCCGTCCTTCTTCCTGATTCACTGTTGCGTTCACATCATCGCTACACTACGTTTTAATCCAACAAGCTCGTTTCGTAGCTTTTCGTTGCGCATCATAATTGCCAAAGAGAGCAAATTATCTGCATATTCCGGGTATTTCACTGGTATAAGAATACGTTCATCGTTGTCTGTCCGCACCATTTCGGGTTCTTCTTTTTCTGTTAAGCGAATCTTTTGAGCCGCTCTCTCGGTTACAAACGACGATATTATGCAAGTAAAAAGTATCATAATGACGATACCATTCAGCACTTCGTCGTTGAAAAGGAACTCCCCCGGGGCAACTTCGAGCTTTAATCCCACCATCACCATGGCTATTGCGCCTGCTGCATGGGCACTTGTCAAGCCGAAAAGCATATCGGACATTTCTCGCTTCAAGCGGAACAGGAAGCCTGCCAAATAGGCTGCGACTGCCTTTCCCACCGTTCCGAAGAACACAATGCACAGCACTACCCAAATAATGTGCGTACCCTCGAAAAGCGAGCGCACGTTTATCAGCATTCCCACACCTATCAGGAAATAAGGAATGAACAGTGCATTACCCGTAAATTCTATATGATTCATAAGTGGTGAAAGGCGCGGAATGAAACGATTTAATATTAATCCGGAGAAGAAAGCACCGAAGATTCCCTCCAAGCCAATGGCATCGGACAAGGCTGCAGAAAAGAACAGCACGCCCAAAACGAAGAGAAACTGCATTACAGCATCGGAATAACGGCGCAGAAACCACCGGGTAAGGCGCGGAACAAAAGTAAACAAGACCAGCCAAATAGAGTACAAACTTAAGCATGAACCACAGCCAGAACACGCCACCGCTGCCGCCTTGATACGAGTTTACTATCATTGCCATAACAAAAAGTGCCAAGAACAATGCCACCATTGTGCCACCAACACTTAGCGTTGAAGCCGAATGCTGGGAAAGACCATAGCGTCCTACGATAGGATAAGCAATGAGCGTGCTCGACGACATAATGCAACCAAGCAACAAAGATGACGTAACCGAATAGTGCAACAAATAGATTCCCATAAAGAAGGTGAGCACATAAGGAATACAAAATGTGAGAATGCCAAACAGCATAACACGCCATTTATTTTTCTTCAGTCCCTCCATATCCATCTCAAGGCCAGCAAGAAACATGATATAATAAAGCCCGACACTGCCAAACAGTTCGAACGAAGCATCGCGTTTCAGTATGTTCAATCCGTATTCGCCCACCAAAACACCAGCCAAAACCATTCCAATGATGTGCGGAATACGCAGTCGCCCCATGATAACAGGCGACAATAGAATCAGCATCAATACTACAAAGAAAATCAATGTAGGGTCGGTTATAGGGAAATATTGGGCTATTCTGAACATAATTGCTATTGTAAAATATGTGCAAAGATAGCAAAAAGTTATGGGGTGAGTAGTGAAAATAGAGAGTTTTTTGTATTTTTGCAACCGCAAGCAACGCAAGTTTACACATCATTATTATACGTCTGAACAAAAGTCTTACGGTGCATTGCGCTATTAAAATTATAAAAACAAGGATATGAAAGTAGCAATTGTTGGTGCCAGCGGAGCTGTAGGACAAGAGTTCCTCCGCATATTGGCAGAAAGAAATTTCCCTTTAGACGAGCTTGTGCTCTTTGGTTCAAGTCGGTCTGCAGGTAGAAAGTACACATTCAAGGGTAAAGAATACGAAGTAAAACTTCTGCAACATAACGATGATTTCAAGGATATTGACATAGCTTTTGTTAGTGCAGGTGGCAGCACATCGGCTGAATTTGCCGACACTATCACCAAGTATGGAACTGTAATGATTGATAATTCGAGCCAGTTTCGTATGGATAAAGACGTGCCATTGGTTGTTCCGGAAATCAACGCAGAAGATTCGCTGATTCGTCCGCGTGGTATCATTGCCAATCCGAACTGTACCACCATCATGATGGTAGTGGTCTTGAATCCCATCGAGAAGCTAAGCCACATCAAGCGCGTGCGCATCAGCAGCTATCAGAGTGCTTCCGGGGCTGGCGCAGCAGCGATGCAGGAACTACAACAGCAATATAAGGAGATTATTGAGACGGGCAAAGCTGAAACCATCAACAAGTTCCCGCATCAATTAGCCTACAACGTGATACCCCAAATAGACAAGATGACGGAAACCGACTATACAAAGGAGGAGATGAAGATGTTCTACGAAACGCAGAAAATCATGCACTCCGATGTCCGTACCAGTGCCACTTGCGTGCGCGTTTCGTCGCTCCGCAGCCATTCGGAGGCGGTCTGGATAGAAACGGAAAAACCTTTGGAGGTTGCCGAAATACGCAAGGCACTCGAAGCAGCACCCGGCGTTACACTTGTAGACGACCCACAAAACTACGTTTACCCCATGCCTTTGGAGAGCGCAGGCAAAGACGACATCTACGTTGGGCGCATTCGCAAGGACCTTGCCGACGAGAACGGCACGACACTCTGGCTCACGGGCGACCAAATACGCAAGGGGGCAGCACTCAATGCCGTGCAAATTGCAGAATATTTGATTAAGGTGGGCAACCTGAAATAGGATAATTCCGTAGCTATCTGTATAGATAACAGACTTTGTCTGCATTGCCAACGTGTGCGATACCGCAAATTAGAAGCAAGAAGTTTGATGTTCTCAAGAGCCTATAGAAGCCTTGAACGAATATGATAGAAATGTTTTTAATTTCGCTGAATTATCCTTTTAGAACACGATAGCTACATTTCCGTTATGTAAAAGAGCCTGTTTTGCGATGCGAAACAGGCTCTTTTATGCGGCAAAACAGTGGGTTTTATAATGTACTGACAGTAACCTCATTACATAAGGAAATATTGATTAATGGGGGAAATCAGCTCTTTGTATATTCCTTATGCCTCAACAATGAACGTTTTAACAGATAAGAAAAAGAAGAGGCAGCAAACTTATCGTCTATAATATTGTACATAAAGAGGCAGCATTGCAGAACTTAAAAGCTTGCAATGCTGCTTGCATTGTTTGTTGTTTCCTTGCCAAACAGGTGCAGAAATGTTTTTACTTGTGTGCCTTATAATATTTTACAGCAGCTTCTACATTGAGTTTCACTGCTCTTGACGAGAATGTTGCACCGCTGACACCATCTACCGAACCTACCTTAGAAACGCGTTTTCCATCGAACTTCGATAACATCTTAGAGGTTACTTGGTCGAAATAGCGAGGTGTTTCCATGGTTTTTCAGTGCCACAACCTTTACTATTTTATCATTTTTAATATACACTTCAACAGGTGTAGCCCCTTTAAAAACCACGTACATTGTTTGCTAATGTTGTTGTGTTTACCACATAAGTGCCATCGCTTTGCATCCACATTGCATTGTCGTCTTTGCCTGCTGCAAAAGCAAAAAGCGGCAGTCATCAAAGGCTGCAACTGCGGAACGATAAAAATCTGTTTTTCATCTTTATTTCTATTGTTTACTGATTATTGATAAATTTAATTGTCTGTTTTCTCGTATGCAAATATAATTCTTTTCTTATAACCAGCAAAGAAAGATGTAATGAAAATGGTATTTTACACTTTCAATGAATACCAATACAACGCATCGTTACCTTTCTAAAAACTTCGAATCAATATACTTTATAAACTTTTCTTTATACATATCGCCAATGGGAACATACACTCCATCGTTCATAAGAATACGGCTTTTGTTTACTTCGCTTATCTCCATCAGATTAATAATCCATGAGCGATGAATGCGCATGAAGCTGTTATTGGGTAGAAACTTCTCCATTTTCTTCATGCTCGAAAGTATCATCAATGGCTTTCTCCCACTTATGAAATGAATCTTCAGATACTCTCCCATTCCTTCAACGTAACGTATATTGCTGATGTTAATGCGAATAACCTTATATTCGTTCTTTAAGAACAGCGTGTCATCGTCGGGCGAAGACATGTTCGCTGCGGCTTGTTGCAGCAACATATACTGTCGTCTTATACTATTAGCGGCAGCCATTAGTTCTTCCTGACCAAATGGTTTCAGAAGATAATCAATGGCTTCTACCTTATATCCTTCTATGGCATAGTCGCTATAGGCAGTTGTAAACACCACCAAAGGCTTTACTTCTAACGACCGAATGAAGTCGAGTCCGCTCATATCCGGCATATTTATATCAATGAAGATGGCGTCAACGGGTTGCCTTTCCATCTCTTTTTTGGCTTCAATAGCATTCTGACATTCGCCAACCAGTTCCAAAAAAGAAATCTTCTTTATATATGTAGCCAGCTGTTTCAGTGCCAAAGGCTCATCATCAACAGCCAAAGTCCTTATCCTGTTTTCCATATTGGAGTTGTGTTTTAGTTATTTTTTTATTTGTCAAAGACAGTTCCAGCCATACACTATAAGTTTTTTCGTTATCTTTTATAACAAGTGTATGGCTATCAGGATATATCAAATTCAATCGTTGTTGCACACTTTTCAGTCCAACTCCCTCACTTTCACGCTCGGTTTCGGGCTGTTTATTGTTGATACAACAGAACTTTATTTTATCATTTTCTACAGAAATCGAAATGTCTATCGTACTTTTGTGCTGATAACTTATACCGTGTTTGAACGCATTTCCAACAAAACATATAAGCAATAGTGGTGGAATTTCCCCAACAGAAAGGCGTTCTGGCGTATCAAGCGTAATCTCTACCTTCTCCGTATAGCGCATTCGCATTAGCGATATATAGCTACGTATAAAGTCTACCTCCTTTTGCAGCGGTATAAAAGTGTGGTTCCCTTCGTAGAGAATATAGCGCATCATCTTCGACATTACTATGATTGAACTCTTGGCTTTCTCCGGATCAATGTCTACCAAGGCGTGAATGTTGTTGAGAGTATTCATAAAAAAGTGTGGGTTTATCTGGTATTTCAATGATATCAGCTGTTGTTCCAAGTTCTTTTCTTGCAGGTCGTGCAGTTTCTTCTGGTCCTCGTTAGTTTTAAAAAAGAGCTTTACACCAAAGTTCATTCCGAACATTAATACTAAAATAATGATATTTACAATAATTGGCTGTGTTACAATGGTTGGTTGATAGTGTATTGTTCCACTTTGAATATGTCCTGTCTGAATAAGTACTCTCGATGTATCTTGCACCATTCTTGTACGAATTACGTACTGCACAAGTACAAAAACGAACATTAAGACTACCGTGCCACACACGTAACATTTAGGTTGTCTGCGATAAATAATAAGTGGCAACAACAGAAAATTGTGTATCAGGAATGCACCAAAATATATGGGAAACAACTGTCCACGTGCTAAAAACATGTGCCCAATTATATTCTTCAGCCCCTCCGTTAGAATGACATTGTTATTATGGGAAGAAAGAAGACGAGCAACCACCAAAGCGAATGGGCAACATTCTCTTTACACTCCCTCGTTAGCTTTTTCCGTAACAGATTTATCATATATTGCATTTAAAGGTAGAGTATTCACATTTCAACAATGGGAACTCTTTGCAAAGATACAAAAATATTCTTTCTTCGTGCAAATCTCTGTACGGAATATTCCTTTTATACTTTATAATTCACAGAAGCGAAAGTTTTGCTCTAAAAAGACAACTAAATAAAACCGAAAAAGATACATTTGATGCCGAAACCGCAAAAAGCCATTGTAAAACATTGAATATACATTTTTGGAATACACTGACAATAAGCAACCTGCGCAACGCTCACACTTATAAAAAATATTTACAATCTTATCATCTTCTTTTTACTTTGAAACATTCATTGGCCATTGGATATTGAACAACCTATTCTGTATTATGGCTATTCCCATATAGCAACTTTTTACAAGGATAATCACTAATTAGGGCTGATACAAACAAATAGTATAACAGAGCTATTCCGATAAGATGAAAAATAAAAAGATAGCGTATAACAAGAAAAAACAAGTTAAATAATTTGGTCTTTAACGAAAGTTAGCTTACCTTTGCAGCCGCTAATGCGCTTGTGGCGGAATTGGTAGACG